>OBXH01000348.1_pt1 | contig 50923 bp, 55 predicted proteins | sample 1538101 | NCBI WGS metagenome assembly OBXH01 (sample SAMEA2580141, study PRJEB22360) | human gut metagenome | biome: human gut; feature: human-associated habitat; material: faeces | place: Denmark | collected 2008/2010 | reverse complement strand
CGTTGACGCATTTCAGCGGCCACTGTTCCAGAAAGGCACGGCCAAACTGGACTTCGTCAATTTTCTTGCCGTTGTACCAGTCCGGCCATAAGGGATTGCGGGAAATGTTTTTCTTCATAGGGTAGTTCTCCTTTAGAAAAGTGAAGTGGTGGGTCTCACGGTGAGACCCACCACTTCGGGTGAATAAATTATCAGGCGCACTTCGCCAGAGCAAGGCGGTCGATGCGCTCTTCCAGCATCAGCAGGTACGACCCGGACAGCAGCTGTGAGGCGGCAGCGGCCTTCTGCTGGGGCGTTCCAAATGCAACGCAGTCCGTCAGGTGCTCGACGGTCTCGGTCATGTGGAGGGCTTCTTCAAACCGTGGGTCATGCGGCTCCTCTGGGGTCGCGGGCTTGTAGCGCTCCTGCCAGTCGTGCGGCAGATCGAGATAATCGGTCAGCACCCGCAGGCAGTAGGCGATGTCTGCCCACTGCTCGTCCGTCAGGCCACGCTTGGGCGGCGGCAGGGCGATGGCATTGGCGGGCGGCTTATCCGGATCAAGCCAGAGCTTGTCGGGGCGGGGCCCCTCCATCTTGCTGACGCAAGACCGCTCTGTCACTTGCAGTCCCCACTGGGGGACTGCATTGCTTCGCAAACGCGAAGTCATTTATCAGCTTCTCGGCGGCTTGCCGGGGGCTCAGGTCGAACAGCTTGGCGGTGAGGTCGATGGCATCGCCGTTGGCTCCACAGCCAAAGCAATAATAATAGGTGTCGTTCAGCTTCATGCTGGGGTCGCTGTCGGAATGGAACGGACAGCACACCATGCCATGGCGGTCGGGCTCCATGCCGTACATCTCTCCCACCTGCCGAACGGTGATGGCGGACTTGATCTTTTGATATAAACTCAAAATTTCTCCTTTGGTCAAAGGTTTTGGCACGGATCGTTTTGATCCCTGCCACGTTCAAAGTCACCGGGGTCCCCCGAATGGGAACTTCGGTGAAGCCGGTCTCCCTTGCTGCCTCCCGACAGGAAATCTTTTTGGACTCTGTGTCGGCCCTATGCAGGGCGCTCGCTCCCCCGATGGGAGGTCTTGGCGGTCTGGGCAGTTCGGACGGTCATTCTGTTCTCAAGGTTCTGTTATGAAAGATATTTCAGAGGGCTTTCGCGGGAAGCCCTTAATATGTTCGCTGCTGGGGAGTTAATATGTTTTCTTTCTGTCTATAGGATAGCACCATGATGGCCGCTGTGCCGTATATCCATAATGTCGGAAAACAGGTGCAGAAACTGCAAAATTCCACGCTTATGGACAGGAACCGCCGGAAGTGGTATACTGTGCAAAAAACATCGGAGGTGCGACCATGAACATCAAGCTGACACTGGGAGAACGGCTCAAAGACCTGCGTGTGGAGCGGAGTCTGAAGCTGGAAACGCTGGCAGAGCAGACGGGTCTGTCCAAATCGGCATTGTCGAAATACGAGAGTGACGATGTGACCGACCTCAGCATTTATGCGGTGACAACGCTGGCTGAGTTCTATGGCGTGACCACGGACTACCTGCTGGGGGTGACGGAAAACAAAAAACGCCCAGATGCAGTCCTTTCGGACTTGCATCTGGGCGATGGCGCAGTGGACGTATTAAGGAATGGAAAATTCAATCATCGGCTGCTGTGTGAGCTGATCGTGCATGAGAATTTTCAGAGGTTCATGACCGATCTGGAAATCTATGTGGACGGATATGTCAGCGCAAACATTCAAAACCTCAATGCTGGTCTGGAAGCGACCCGGCAAATGCTGAAAAAGAAGTATGCAGCAGATGAAAACGATTTGTACATGAGCACCTTGAAGCTGGGGCAGATCGATGAAGATGAGTACTTTGGCCGGGTCTTGTACGATGAGTTGGTGGCCATCCTGAAGAACATCAAGACGGAACACCGCAAGGACAAGACCACTTCGGATGGTTCAATGATCGATAACCTGATGAAGGAACTGGAGGATGCACAGAAACATGAAGGGTCTGCGGATGAAAAGAAGATCCGAACGGCATTGAAGGCAATCGGCATCAACTACGATAAGCTGACAGAGGATGAAAGAAAGCTGATAAAGAAGATCCTTTATAAAACGGCAATGCTGAAACCGGGGACACTTGCAGGCAACCGGGGAAAGCACAGACGTTGATTATTTACCTTGCGGCTTATAGGGGAAAAACGCTGCTGCGGCAGGACGGGAGAACGTACACCATTGGTTCCTCTGAAAGCCTGCGCTGGGTGGGCAGAGACCGTCAACTGCCACGCCCATCCGCGCATCCTTCTGCCACAGAACAGGTGCTTGCCGGAGCCTTTCGCAGCCCCTTTTCCGCATCAGCCGGAACCAAGGTGTAACACACTAGACTTTGCAAGCAAAGTCGTGTGCCAACGAGCGTTCCGCCGCTCTTTGGATTCTTCCCGGCAGGGCACTGGAAAATGGGGTGCCCTGTGCAGCACGGGGCGCATCTGTCACCTCGCACAAAAAATTGACTGCAAGTTTTACTTGACAATTCGCAGAATATGCACTATCATAGCCATAAGATGAATATAATGTTTATAACGATATACTCAATTTGAGGGTGAGGTATTCCATGGCAATCAATGATAGTGCTGTCGTCCCGCTTTACCAGCAGGTAAAGGATGACATTCGTGCCGCGATCGAGAGCGGCAAGTACAAAACCAACGAGAAGATCCCCCCGGAGCCGGAGCTGAGTGCAGAGTACTCGGTCAGCCGCATCACGGTGCGCCGTGCCGTGGAAGAGCTGTGCGCCGAAGGGTATCTGGTCAAAATGCAGGGGCGGGGCACCTTTGTCAGCAAGCCCCGCATCCATCGTAAGTTTGCCAGCGGCAGAGGAACTGCCAGCTTTACGGAGACCTGCAAAGAGTACGGCATGGTGCCGGGCGCCCGGCTGCTGAACCGTCAGATCGTGCCGGTGCGTAAGGATGAGGAAGCTTTCTTCCATGTAGGCCCGGAAGCCTTGCTCATCTATATCCAGCGTCTGCGCACCGCCGATGGTCAGCCGGTGTTTCTGGAAAATCTCTTCCTGCCCTACGAGCCCTACAAGAGCCTGATGAGCGAGAATCTCAATGATGTTTCCATGTTTGACACCATTGAGCGCATCTCCGGGCTGCGCCCTGCAACGACCTCCTGCCAGCGTATCGAGGCGGTACGGGCTTCGGCAGAACAGGCACAGCTGCTCAACCTTTCGCTGGGCGAGCCGCTGCTGTATCTGAACGCCTACTTCCATGACCAATATGACCACCCGCTGTGCATCGGGCGGCAGTATTACATTGGAAGCCGGTATATGTTTGAGTTTTGAGGGCAGCATTCTGTCCCCCCAAGAGCGTCTTTTCCACCCGGAAAAGACGCTCTTTTTGTCGTTCCAAGGAGAATTGTTGGTGAAACTGCTAAAATATAGGGGAGATGCTTTGTGCACTTTACCAAAGTAAAGATTTTTTTAGAAAAACCTCTTGATGTCTGTGCAAAATGTGGTACTATGTACATGACGATTATGACGTCTATAACGAATAAGATGATACAGACGCCGAAGAGATGAAGGAAACACAGGAAAGGTCGTGGATGCGTATGAACCGAATCATTCTTGCTTCGCACGGAGGGCTGTCCGCCGGAATGAAGGACACCGTGCAGATGATCCTTGGTGAGTTGCCGAACCTTTATGCCCTTGCTACCCTGCGGGATGAGACCGAGCCTATCACGGTGGCGGCACGTCGGTTGCTGGATGGCTTTGCAGCAGAGGATGCTGTGTACATCGTGACCGATGTGATGGGCGGCAGCGTGAACAACGAGATGCTGACTCTGCTGCCGGAGTATCCGGCGGTGCACCTGATTTGCGGCATGAACGCTTCTCTGGTGCTGACCCTTGCTTCCAACGACGAAGCCCTGACACAGGACGAACTGGCCGAGTGCATTGCAGATGCCAAGGCGCAGATCATTGATTGCAACCTGCTGCTGAAAAAAGCAGCCCAAGATGAGGAGGATGACCTATGATCAAATTAGTACGTCTGGACTACCGCCTGCTGCACGGTCAGGTGGTATTCTCGTGGACCGGCCATGTGGGCGCACAGCGCATCATCGTGGTGGACGATGACGCCGCCAACGACGAGATGAAAAAGTCCGCCCTGCTGCTGAGCAAGCCTGCCGGTGTCCGGGTGAACATCTTCACGGTGGACAAAGCCATCGCCAAGATGCCCAAGGTGGAGCAGCTGGACGAGAAGATCATGATGATCTTCGGCAACACCGCTGCCCTGCTCAAGTTCTGCCAGGCATACCCCAAGATCAAAGAGATCAACTACGGCGCTGTGGCAAACAAGCCCGGCTCCAAGGCCTTTGACCAGTCGGTATTCCTGACCCCGGAGGAGCAGGCAGACACCCAGAAGCTGCTGGATATGGGCATTAAGATCTACAGCCAGCAGACCCCCACCTTTAAGGTAGTACCCATCGATCACATCTGATCGTAAGGAGATAAGAAGGAGGAATTGACCCATGTTTGTTACCGCACTGCTTCTGGGTCTGGTTGGCGTGTTCTGTATTCTGGACTCGCGCATTCTGGGCCGCATGAACTTCGAGCGTCCGCTCATCACCTGCACCATCGTCGGTGCGCTGCTGGGTGATCTGCAGACCGGCCTGACCCTTGGCGCATCCATCGAGTTGATGAGCCTTGGCATCGTGAACATCGGCGCAGCAGCACCCCCGGACATGAACATGGCTGCCATCATCTGCGCAGCTTTTGCCATCCTGACCGATGCTTCTGCCGAGACCGCACTGGCGCTGGCCATTCCCATCGCTGTTCTGGGCCAGATGCTGGGCGTGCTGATGCGCACCATCCTGTCCAACCTGACCCACGTTGCCGACCACGCCATTGCAGAAGGCAAGTTCCGCAAGGCATGGAGCATGCACATCGTCTGGGGCACGCTGCTGTACAGCCTGATGTACTTTATCCCCATCTTCCTGTCCGTCTACTTCGGCACGGATCTGGTGCAGAAGATCGTGGCTTTCATCCCCGCATGGCTGACCGATGGCCTGAACCTCGGCAGTAAGTTCCTTACCGCTTACGGTATTGCCCTGCTGCTGTCCACCATGCTCAACCGCGACCTGACCGTCTACTTCCTGCTGGGCTTCTTCTTTGTGGGTTATCTGGGTCTGGATATCACCGCTGTGGCGATCTTCGCCGCAATTCTGGCTGTGATTCTGACCGGTCTGAAGTATGGCAAGGGCGCACCTGCCGCAGCCGCTGCCGGTGCAGCTGCTGCCAACCCGGACTACGACCCGCTGGAAGATGACGACGATCTTTGATAGGAGGAAGCTGAAATGAGCAACGCAACCAAGACTGCAAAGCGCAGCGACTTCAAGAAATACTTCCAGTTCATGTGGCGCTCCCTGAACATTCAGGCCTCCTGGAACTACGAACGTCAGATGAACATGGGCTTTTTGTACGGCATCGCTCCCACGCTGGACGAGCTGTACCCCGACGAGAACGACCCCGAGCAGCTGGCGCACAAAAAGGAAGCCTACGAGCGCGAGATGGCGTTCTACAACTGCACCCCGCAGACCAGTGCCTTTACGCTGGGTCTGGCCGCTTCCATGGAGGAGCAGTACGCCGCCGACCGTGAAAACTTCAACCCGGAGACCATCAACGCCGTCAAGACCTCGCTGATGGGCCCCCTGTCCGGCGTGGGCGACTCCTTCTTCCAGGGCACTGTCCGTCTGATCGCTTTTGGTCTGGGCATCTCTCTGGCACAGCAGGGTAACGTTCTGGGCCCCATTCTGGCCATGATCCTCTCCATTGTCCCCGCTGTGCTGGTCACATGGTTTGCCGGTAAGCTGGGCTATACCATGGGCAGCAAGTACCTGACCAAGCTCAACGGCGGCATGATGGACAAGCTGATGTACGTCTGCGGCATCGTGGGTCTGATGGTCATCGGTGCCATGGTGGCAAGCATGGTGGGTCTGACTACTCCCATCACCTTCGCAAGCACCGGTCTGGTGCTGCAGGATGTGCTGAACAGCATTCTGCCGAACCTTCTGAACCTTGGCATCGTGATGCTGATGTACACCCTGATCCGCAAAAAGGTCAAGACCGGCTGGCTGCTGGTCATCTGCATCGTGGGCGGTGTTGCCATCAACGCCCTTGGTCTGTTGGTGTAACCGGGTTTCCGGCTTACATAGATATCCGTACGCCTGTAATTTGTGATTCATCAGAACAAAAAGAAAAATAATTTGGAGGATTGCATTATGTATAACATTGATCTGGCAAACGTCAAGTCCATCGTGGCAGACATCGTGGCAAAGCACAACGTGGAGAACGTGGCCTTTGTTGGCTGCGGCGCTTCCAAGGCAGAGCTGTACCCCGCAAAGTACTTCCTGGCAAACTGCAGCAAGAAGCTGCGTGTGGCACACTACACCGCCAACGAGTTCAACTACGATACCCCCGATTGGCTGGGCGACACCACTGTGGTCATCACCGCTTCTCTGGGCGGCAGCACCCCTGAGACCGTCAAGGCCAACAGCGTGGCAAAGGCCGCTGGTGCAACCGTTGTCAGCGTTACCCACGCTGCCGGTTCTGCCCTGACCAAGGAAGCTGACTACACCATCGTTCACGGCTTTGAGGCAAACTACGCCGCCAAGCTGGAAAAGATGGGCTACGTTCTGGCACTGGCTGTGGAGATCCTGCAGCAGGTGGAAGGTTTCGACAAGTACGACAAGATGATCGAGGGCCTGACCAACGTGTTCGAGGCTGCCGAGAACGCTGCCAACTCTGCCCGCAAGTCTGCCAAGGAGTTCGCTGAGAAGTACAAGGACGCTCCCGTCGTCTACGTCATGTCCAGCGGCGCTTCCATGGAGGTCGCTTACTCCACCTCCATCTGCCTGATGATGGAGATGCAGTGGGTCAACTCCGGCTCCTTCCACAGCGGCGAGTTCTTCCACGGCCCCTTCGAGATCGTGGACAAGGACGTGCCCTTCATCCTGCTGATGAACGACGGCAAGACCCGTCCCGTGGATGCCCGCGCACTGACCTTCCTGCACCGCTTCGATGCTCTGACCACCGTTGTGGATGCAAAGGATTACGGTCTGGGCAATGCTGTGGACAGCAGCGTCATCACCTACTTCAACCCGCTGATGCACACCGCCGTGTTCCGCGTCTATGCTGAGGAGCTGTCCTACGTCCGTCAGCATCCGCTGACCCTGCGCCGCTATATGTGGAAGCTGGAGTACTAAGCGATCGACCGGGATCAATAGACCCATGCTTGGGGGAGGGGCTTGCCCCTCCCCTTTTTTGATGAAGAGGGAAATGAAGAATGATTGAAGCAGTGATTTTTGATATGGATGGGGTGCTGGCAGATACAGAATATTACTACGAGAACCGCCGTAAAAACTTTCTGCTGGAAAACGGCATCCCCATCCCGGAGGGCAACTTCATCGGCTCCAACGAAAAAGCCATCTGGGAAGCCATTGTCCCCAACGACCCTGTGCGCCGTCAGGAGATGCTGATGGCTTACCGGGAGTACCGCAAGGCTCGCCCCACCCCCTACGGCAAGCTTACCGACCCGCAGGCAGAGCCGCTGATGAATGCGCTGCGCAGCCGGGGGCTGAAGGTGGCGGTGGCGTCCTCCAGCGCAGCACCGGATATCATGAAGATGCTCACGGAGGGCGGCTTGAAAGCCATGGTGGATTTCGCCTTCAGCGGCGAGGACTGCGCCGCCCATAAGCCTGCACCGGATATCTATCTCAAGGCGCTGAAGGCACTGGGGCTGACGGCAGACAAGGCTATTGCGGTGGAGGATTCTCCCACAGGCATTGCCTCCGCAAAGGCGGCAGGGCTGAAGGTGCTGGCACTGAAGCCCCGCCACGGCGAGCCGCTGGACCAGTCCGCCGCAGACTGCATCATCACCCAGCTGATGGATGTAAAGGAGCATCTGGACTGAGATGGAAGCGATCAAGAACGGTCTGCGCAAAAACCTGACTCCGGCACAGCTGTGGAGCGGCGCACGCTTTTTTCTACTGCTGAATCTGGGACTTATCATCTATGCAGTAGCACTGAACTTTTACTGTGCGCCCAACCACTTTGTATTTGGCGGCACCACCGGTCTTTCCATCGTTCTGGCCACCTGCTTTCCGGCTCTGAGCGTCAGCACCTTTATGTGGATCACCAATGCGGTGCTGGATGTGCTGGGCTGCGTCTTTCTGGGCATAAAGACCATGGGTTGGACACTGTACTCCTCCTTCATGCTCAGCTTTTATTCCAGTATGTGCGAAAAGATGTTTCCCGTGTCGCAGCCTTTGACGGATGATACTTTGCTGGAGCTGTGCTTTGCGGTGGCGCTGCCTGCCATTGCCAGCGGCATCGTATTCAACATCGGGGCATCCACCGGCGGCACCGAGATCGTGGCGATGATCCTGCACAAGTACATCAAGGTGGAGATCGGCAGGGCTCTGCTGCTCAGCGATATCGGCACAGTGCTGTTTGCGGCTTACCTCTACGGCCCGCAGACCGGGATGTACTGCGTGCTGGGACTCATCGGGCGCAGCACCATCGTGGATACAGCTATCGAGAGCCTGAATCTCCGCAAGGTGTGTACGGTCATCACCTCAAGGCCGGAGCCCATCCGGCATTTCGTTACGGAAACACTGGGACGCACAGCGACCCAGCAGAACGCCACCGGCGTGTACACCGGCGAGCCCCGCACCATGATTATGGTGGCGCTGACCCGGCGGCAGGCAGGGCTGCTGCGGGATTTCCTGCGCCGGGAGGACCCGGAGGCCTTTCTGACCATTGTCAACTCAAGCGAGATCATCGGCAAAGGGTTCCAGTCCATCTGAAAACGCAGAATGCCCGCCCACTGTGGCTTTCCACAGGTGGGCGGGCATTATTATATATGGTAAATGGTTGTTTACGCTGACTTCCCGGGATTTACGCTGAAAATACGCTGACTTGGCATGGTTTACGCTGAATTTACGCTGAAAACGCGCAATCGCGCGAACAAAGCGCGAATAAATCCGGCTGACCGCGAATAAACCGCGAACAAAGATCGCACGGGCGTGCATTCTTCATGCGTGGGAAGGTGCGACGTGAAAGTTGGAACTTGTAAAAATAAACTGTAATACGATTGAATTTCGGAAAAGTGGAATCGCACGCTGGAATGCGCGCGTGCAATGTTGCCTGAATAAAAGTCAGCGATAAAAACGCGCGCCGCGCGATTAGCATTTTTGCCGCGCGTTTTCTAAGGCTCAATCTTCCAGCCTGCCGTGGTCACAGCCGAGGGAAAGATAATGCTCCATCTCCCCTCTCAGCACCATCTGTGCGTACTCCAAGGGCTTATTATACAGCAGCCAGTCCAGTTCTGCCCGCTGTGCCGGGGTGTTGCCGTACTCGTCCTCCACGGTAATGCAGTCGATGACAACGGTGGTGCCATCCGCGAACAGGGCTTCCACCCGGTTGGTGTCCATGTTGTAGCGGCAGGAAAGCAATTTTGTCATAGTCATATCCTCCAAGACTTGATTTTTGGTGTGCAGTCACTCGAACCAATGCCGTCAAGTCGTTGTCGGATGAAGTGGTTTTTAGTTTGTCCGGGAGTAAGTGCACGGTTTCTGCACGGTTTTTGCACGGTTTCAAAACGTGCAAAGGGTGCAAATCGTTGCAAAATCGGACAAAGGATGCAGAAACTCCAAGCTCAAAACTTGCGATGTATCGCTAAGAAATAACGACAAAACGTAACTTCCAAAAATTGAGGGAATCGCCCGGCGTGCGCTACGAATCAGTAGGCCGGGGGTTCGAGTCCCTTCCATCGCACCAGAAAATGCCGTGAAATCGAAAGATTTCATGGCTTTTTTGTTTTGTAAGCCATGAGTGTACAGTTTTTGCAATACAAAAAGCTGAGCACCTGTTTTTCCACAGATGCTCAGCTTTGCTGTGCTTATTTTTGAGGACTTACTTTTGAGTTTTCAATGGTTTGAAGGAACACCATTTGGCAACAGCTCCGGTTGTCATAAAATCAGAACGGAGAAAGATTCCGAAAAGGCGGGAGCTGTCGGTAAAAATGAAAATCAGAAAGGGTGAGATCTGCCGCTATACCGGTGCGCTGGGTCTGGAAGTGCTGGACCGCCGCTATGTCTTTGCCCCCGAAGCTGCGATGAGGCAGGCGATGGACTGGTATAAGGAAAGGATATAAACGCGCGAAAACAGGAAGAAAGGCCCGTCTTGTAAGCGAGGATCAGCGGCATCCTCCCCCGCAGCCCTCGTCGAAGGCCCCGGTTTCGAGCTTTTTGCACACCTCATGGAGAGAGGTGCACTCGCAGGTGTAGAGGCGGCGCATCTCATCGGTGGCGGGCGAGAGGTCGGGCACCATCACAGTGACGAAGCCCCCGGCTGCGCCGGCCCGGACGCCGTTGTAGCTGTCCTCCAGCACCAGTGTTTCGGCAGGGGCAGTGCCCAGCTTTTCTGCGGCCAGAAGAAAGATGTCCGGCGCAGGCTTCGAGCGGGCCAGATGCTCGCCGGAGATGACGGCCTTGAAGTAATGACTCAGCTGCCAGTGGTCCAGATGGCCCTCGATGATGGTCATGGGGCTGGAAGAGGCCACCGCCATCGGGATGTGGTGGGCGTCCAGCCACGCCAGAAGCTCGTCAAGGCCCGCCATCTTGGGCACGGGCTTGGTGAAAGCCTCATAGCCCAGCCGGTACAGCTCTTCCACGATGCCTGCAGCGGGGCAGCCGTCGCCGTAGAAGCGGCGGAGCACATCGCAGGTGCCGGATCGTGTCATGCCCCGGGAGGCCTGCGAGAGGCCCTCCTTATAAGAAAGGCCGAACTTTGCCAGCGCCGGCGCCCAGCAGGTATCCCAGATGCGCTCGGTGTCGAACATCAGCCCGTCCATGTCGAAAATAACGCCCTGTATCATAAAACAAGCTCCTCTCGGCAGAAAATCGTTCGTATTGGTTCTATTGTATCATGTTTTCCCGCTTTTGCACACCGCCAAGGTCATAATTTGTGACAACTTACCCGCCCCAAAGATGAAACATTTTTCGGTTGCTTGCAAATCCGGTCGGCGGCATTATAATAGAAAACAACATTCGGCAATTTTGGCGCGAGGCGTGCAGCCTGCGCGGCGCTGTGTGAGATCAGAAAAGAGGGAAATTTATCATGTTGGACATCAAGATCACTCGTACTACCTGCCCGAAGGAAAAGCCGCAGGACGAGTCGAAGCTGGGCTTTGGCAAGAAGTTTACGGACCATATGTTCGTTATGGATTACACCGAGGGTGAGGGCTGGCACGATGCACGCATCGTCCCCTACGCACCCTTCCAGCTGGATCCCGCTACCGTGGTGTTCCACTACGCACAGGAGATCTTCGAGGGCATGAAGGCTTACCGCACGGCGGATGACACCATCCAACTGTTCCGCCCCGAGTGCAACGCAAAGCGTATGCAGGACTCCGCCGACCGTCTGTGCATCCCTAAGATCCCCGTGGAGGACTACATTCAGGCCGTCGAGGCTCTGGTGGATGTGGACCGCGACTGGGTGCCCCATTCGGACGGCGCTTCCCTGTACATCCGTCCCTTCATTTTCGCAAACGATGTGGGTCTGGGCGTCCACGCCTCCAAGCACTACATCTTCTGCATCATCTGCGCTCCGTCGGGCGCTTACTATGCCGAGGGAATCAACCCCGTCCGCATCTACGTCGAAGACGAGTACATCCGTGCCGCTCCCGGCCTGACCGGCTTTACCAAGTGCGGCGGCAACTACGCTGCTTCCATCAAGGCCGGCGAGCTGGCCGAGGAGCAGGGCTATGCACAGGTGCTGTGGCTGGACGGCGTCGAGAAGAAGTACGTCGAGGAAGTCGGCAGCATGAACATCATGTTCAAGATCGACGGCAAGGTCTACACTGCCGCTACCGTGGGCACCGTCCTGCCCGGCGTCACCCGCCGCAGCTGCATCGAGCTGCTGAAGGACTGGGGCTATGAGGTCATCGAGGGCAAGCTGGCCATCGCCGACATCATGCAGGCTGCCCGCGACGGCAAGCTGGAAGAGGTCTTCGGCACCGGCACCGCTGCGGTCGTCTCCCCCGTCAAGGAGCTGGTCTGGAAGGGCGAGCACGCCTACATCGGCGACGGCAAGATCGGTGCAGTCACCCAGAAGCTCTACGACACCATGACCGGTATGCAGTGGGGCAAGATCCCCGATACCAAGGGCTGGATCGTCCCTGTGGAGAAGAAGTATTAAGCCTTTAGGGCTTCCATACGCCGCCCGGCCCTGCGCCCGGCGGCGTTTTCTGTACCCGGTGTGGATTGCAATTCTCCTCCGTGGGTGATACACTTAAAGCATACCTATGACGAGAGGGAATGAGAAGATGATAAAGAAGTGGAGCATCCGCTACCCCGCAGTGGGGGGCGAAGAAGAACGCCGGGCCTATGTTTACCTGCCTACCATGTACGACGCCGACCCCGGGCGGCGGTATCCGGTGCTGTATATGTTCGACGGGCAGAACGTATTTTTTGACGAGGACGCCACCTACGGCAAGAGCTGGGGCGTGGCCGATTATCTGGACTACACCGACACGCCCCTCATCGTGGCGGCAGTGGAGTGCAACGCAGGCGCAAACAACGAGCGTCTGGTGGAGTATTCGCCCTACCGCTTCGACGACAAGCAGTACGGCCACTTTGACGGCAAGGGCAAGGACACCCTGAACTGGTTCGTCCACGAGTTCAAGCCCTTCATCGATGCCAACTACCGCACCCAGCCCGACCGGGCGCATACCTTCATCGGCGGCAGCTCCATGGGTGGACTCATGAGCCTGTATGCCCTTTTGCAGTATGGCGATGTGTTCGGCAGGGCAGCGGCCCTCTCGCCCTCGCTGTGGGTGGCCCCAGAGGCCCTGACGGCGCTGGTGGGCCGCTGCAAGCTGGCCCCGGGCACGGTGCTTTACATGGATTACGGCTCCAAGGAGATGGGAAACCACGACGGGATGCGGAAGGGCTTCGGCGAGATGTGCAGCAGGATCTTTGCCCGCGGCATCAACCTGACGGCCCGCGTCGTGCCCGGCGGAAACCACAGCGAGGCCAGCTGGGAAAAGCAGCTGCCCTTCGTGTTCCACACGCTGATGTACGAGCTGTAATATAGCAGTTTGCGTTTTTAATGCACAAGCAACATCCGCAAACTGCATATCGCAAATATGCTATTTTGATAGGCGCTATTTTTGAAGATTGCGATAAAAAAGAGGAGGAAAGTATATGGAGATGCAGTATTTCAAGGAATACAGCCCGGCGCTGGGCCGGGAGATGGAGTGCAAGATCTATGGGCACGGGGGTCGGCCCATGCTGTACATCCCCTGTCAGGATGGCCGCTTCTTCGATTTCGAGGACTTCCACATGGCAGACACCCTCGCACCGTGGATCGAGTCGGGCCAGATCATGGTCCTGTCCATCGACACGCTGGACAAGGAGACGTGGTCGGACACCAACGGCGACCCCTACTGGCGCATCCGCCGGTATGAGCAGTGGCTGCGCTACATCGTGGATGAGGCAGTGCCCAAGCTGCGCTATCTGTCCAAGGAGCGCAACGGCTGGGACGACCTGCCCGGCGTCATCGCCTTCGGCTGCAGCCTCGGCGCGACCCACGCGGTCAACCTCTACCTCCGCCGCCCCGACATCTTCTGCGGCTGTCTGGCCCTCAGCGGCATCTATACCGCCCACTACGGCTTCGGCGACTACATGGACGAGCTGGTCTATATGAACTCCCCCGTGGACTATATGCGCAACTTCCCGGAGGACCACCCCTATATGCAGCTGTACCGGAACCAGAAGGCCGTCATCTGCTGCGGTCAGGGCGCATGGGAGCAGCCCGACACCACATGGATGCTCAAGCGCATCTTCGAGGCAAAGAACATCCCCGTCTGGGTGGACCTGTGGGGCCACGACGTCAAGCACGACTGGGATTGGTGGTATAAGCAGGTGGTTTATTATATGCCGTATATTCTGGGGTGATGGCCCCCGAAAAAGGCTCTCCCTTTGGGAGAGCTGGCGCGTGAGCGCCTGAGAGGGCAAGGATGCTGACCGGGAAACACAACAGGGGTACAGCGATAACTTCGCTCAAACAAAGGGCCTGCGAGTCGCTGCGCGGCAGCGCTGCCTTACCGGGCTTGCCCTCTCCGTCACCTGCGGTGACACCTCTCCCAAAGGGAGAGGCTTTTGGCCTGCCTCTTTGTGGGAGGCAGAATAGAGAGGATATTTAAAGAAAGAAGAATCGAAAATGCAGAATTTTATTTTTATCTCCCCCAATTTCCCGACGAACTACTGGCAGTTCTGCCGGGAGCTGAAGAACGACGGCATGAATGTGCTGGGCATCGGCGACCAGCCCTACGATGAGCTGAAGCCTGAGCTGAAGGACAGCCTGAACGAATACTACAAGGTCGGCAGCCTCGAAAACTACGACGAGGTCTATCGCGCGGTGGCGTTCTTCGCCTTCAAGTATGGCCGCATCGACTGGCTGGAGTCCAACAATGAGTACTGGCTGGAGCGGGATGCTGCCCTGCGCACCGACTTCCACATCACCTCCGGCTTCCAGACCGAGGATATGCCCCGCATCAAGTACAAGAGCAAGATGAAGGAGTATTACAAGAAAGCCGGCATCGCCGTCGCCCGCTACCACATGGTGGACGACTTCGACGGCTGCAAAGCCTTCATCAAGCAGGTGGGCTATCCAGTCGTGGTCAAGCCCGACAACGGTGTGGGCGCTTCTGACACCCACAAACTGGCCAGCGACGAGGAGCTGAAGGCATTCCTTGACTACAAGGCCGCGAACCACCCGGACGTCTCCTACATCATGGAGGAGTTCGTCCATGCCGAGGTCAACAGCTACGACGCCATCATCGACGCCTCCGGCAACCCCATCTTTGAGGCCGGCAATGTCAGCCCCGTGTCCATCATGGACATCGTGAACAACGACGACAACTCCATCTACTACATCATCAAGGACCTGCCCGAGGACACCCGCGCCGCAGGCCGTGCGGCCGTCAAGAGCTTCGGTGTCAAGAGCCGCTTTGTCCACTTTGAGTTCTTCCGCATGACCGAGAATCAGGTCAGCATGGGCAAGAAGGGCCAGATCGTGGCCCTTGAGGTCAATATGCGCCCCTGCGGCGGCTTCACCCCCGATATGATCAACTTTGCCCGCTCCACCAACGTCTATAAGATCTGGGCCGACATGATCGCCTTCGGCGGCACCGATATGCCGGTGGGCGAACACTACTACTGCCCCTTTGCAGGCCGCCGCGACGGCAAGAACTTTGTGTACAGCCACGAGCAGATCATGCAGAAGTACCAGAAGAACATGAAGATGGTGGACCGCATCCCCGACGCCCTCTCCGGCGCCATGGGCAACCAGATGTACGTCGCCACCTTCGCCACCCGGGAGGAGATGGAGCAGTTCTACGCCGATGTGCTGGCTGTCACGGACGGCGATGCTGCCGCCGCGCAGGCCGAGCTTTCGCAGGTACTGGCGCTGGGCGAGCCGACCACCAAGGCCCTGACCCCGAAGCCGGATCTCAGCCCGGTGGTCAAGCCCACCACGGCAGTCACCAAGACCCCCACCCGCGCTGTCACCAAGACTGGCCGCAGAAGCCGGAAGTGATCTCTCCACAAAAACTTTACAAACCGCAGCCGCAGAGCGAAAGAAACGCCTCTGCGGCTGTTTTTTGGCATGAGGGCGAATGTGATGATTGACAGAGCCCCGTGAAAAGTTGTAAGATAATCAGGATGCAAGAAAAGAAAAATCTCACAGAATGAGCTGAAAGACAGGAGAATTTTGATATGAAGCTGTATAAGAAGATCGCCTCTCTGCTGGCGGTGGCCGCGCTGGCTGCCGTGTTGATGCCGGTGTGCATGGCTGCTCCCGGTGACTCCATCGAGACCCGCCTGAACCATGCGTTCGCCCTGCGTGCCAGCACAGAGTTTTACGAGGAGGTCGTCACCACCTCCCCGGACGGCACCACCCAGACCATGACCGCCGCCCGCAGCAACGGCAACGCCTACATCAAGATGGACATGGGCGAGGCAGGTCAGCTGGTCTATATCCTGAAGGATGGTCAGGGTTATCTGGTGGATGCCGCCTCCAAGCTGGCTGTCAAGGGCGAAGTGCCTACCGTGACCGTGAGCGAAGAGGCCGTCTCCGGCGAGGCACAGGCCATCCCCTGCACGGAGACGACGATGAACGTGAACGGTCAGGACTGCGAGGCCCTGTCCTATACCCTCACCGGGGACGACGGCCAGACGTCCACCGTCTCCTACTGCCTCGTCGGCGATGACCTCAAGTATGTGGTCACAGACGCTGCCGAAGGACGCACCATCGTGGAGTACCGCGTCACCTCCACCAGCGTGGACCAGAACCTCTTCATCATCCCTGCGGACTATCAGATCATGACGCAGGAGGAGCTGGCCGCACAGATGGGCCAGTAAGGGCGTTTCAGATGCGACACGGGAGCTGCTTCGGCAGCTCCTTTTTGTTGTCCGCTGCCCCGGAATGTGCTATACTGTGAGCAACAGAATGTATGAGAGAATGAGGAGAATCCTATGAAAATTCCCGCAAACGGCTTTACCCATGCAGGCAAATTCCACGCGGACGATGTGTTCGCCACGGCCCTGCTTCAGATACTCCGCCCGGACATCCGGATCACCCGCGGCTTTGTCGTGCCGGAGGATTTCGACGGCATCGTGTACGACATCGGCTTCGGGATGTTCGACCACCATCAGGAACCCCGGGAGACCCGTGCCAACGGCACCCCCTACGCGGCCTTCGGCCTGCTGTGGCGGGTGCTCGGCCCCGGTCTCGTGGGCGAGCGTCAGGCCCGGCTCATCGATGAGAACTTCATCCAGCCCCTCGACCTGAACGACAACACCGGCGAACAGAACAGCCTCTGCGACGCCATCGGCTTCTTCAACCCCGTCTGGGACTCCAAGGAGGATCAGGACGCCTGCTTCTTCAAGGCGGTGGCCGTGGCAAAGCAGATCCTCGAGAACCAGATCGAGAGCGCCAACGCCGTCAACCGTGCCGACGAGAAGGTCCAGCAGGCCTACAAAAACTCCCGCGATGGCATCGTGGTGCTGCCCTGCTATCTGCCGTGGAAGAACGGCCTGTACAAGACGGACGCCCTCTTCGTCATCTATCCCAGCCAGCGGGGCGGCTGGAGCGCCCAGTGCGTCACCGACCACAAGACCAAAAAGCCCAAGCTCCCCTTCCCCCAGAGCTGGGCCGGCCAGCCGCAGGAGGTCATCGAGCAGAAGAGCGGCCTCGAGGGCATCAGCTTCTGCCACGCCAGCCGCTTCCTCATCACGGCCAAGGACAAGGAGACGGCGCTTGCCGCCTGCCGTCAGGTGCTGAAGAACAATGGCCGCCTCTAAGAAGCCGGCCTACGTCTATATGGTGCGCTGCGCGGGCGGACAGCTCTACACTGGCTGGACGAATGATCCGTCCGCCCGCCTCAAGGCCCATCAGAGCGGCCGGGGCGCGAAGTACACCCGCGCCCACACGGCGCTGGACTTTGCGTATCTGGAGGAGTGTGCAGACAAGTCTGCCGCCCTCCGGCGGGAGATCGCCCTGAAAAAGCTGCCGAAGGCCCGGAAGGAGGCTCTCTGCGCCGGGTGGGCCGCTGCGAATATGCATCTAAATATGCATAATATTTGAATATATTTAGAAAATAATGCATAAACATACAAAATAACAGAAAAGGACCGCCAAATCTGCACAAGGTTTGGCGGTTTTCTGCATTGACGGAAAAACCGCTTGGCGTATAATAAAAGCGTACTCCGAAAGATAAGATGTCGAGCGACCCGGGAGGGATGCTCGGGCGGCAAACAAAAGTGTAAAAAGTGTAACAAACAAAGGAGCGAATATCATGAAAAAGGAAGATATTAAGAAAGTTGTTCTGGCTTACTCGGGCGGTCTGGATACCTCCATCATCATTCCCTGGCTGAAGGAGAACTACAACAACTGCGAGGTCGTCGCCGTCTCCGGCGATGTCGGTCAGGGCACCGAGCTGGACGGTCTGGAGGAGAAAGCCAAGAAGACCGGCGCATCCAAGCTGTATATCCTCGACCTGAAGAAGGACTTTGTCGAGAACTACATCTTCCCCACCCTGAAGTTTGGCGCAAAGTACGAAGACTACCTGCTGGGCACCAGCTTCGCACGTCCCTGCATCGCCAAGGCGCTGGCGGACATCGCCATCAAGGAGGGCGCAGACGCCATCTGCCACGGCTGCACCGGCAAGGGCAACGATCAGGTGCGTTTTGAGCTGACCCTGAAGGCCCTCTGCCCCGATATGGCCATCATCGCTCCCTGGCGTGAGTGGGACATCGAGAGCCGTGACGAGGAGATCGACTACGCCGAGGCACACAACATCCCCCTGAAGATCAACCGTGAGACCAACTACTCCAAGGATAAGAACCTGTGGCACCTGAGCCACGAGGGCCTCGATCTGGAGAACCCCGCCAACGAGCCGCAGTACAACAAGCCCGGCTTCCTCGAGCTGGGCGTTTCCCCCGAGCAGGCACCCGACACCCCGACCTACATCACCCTCCACTTCGAGAAGGGCATCCCCACCGCCGTTGACGGCAAGGAGATGGGCGCAGTCGAGCTGGTCGAGTACCTGAATAAGGTGGGCGGCGAGAACGGCATCGGCCTGCTGGACATCGTCGAAAACCGTCTGGTGGGCATGAAGAGCCGCGGCGTCTATGAAACTCCCGGCGGCGCGATCCTGTATAAGGCCATCAATGTTCTGGAGACCATCACGCTGGACAAGGAGAGCGCACACTTCAAGGCTCAGCTGGCCCAGAAGTACGCCGACATCGTCTACAACGGCCAGTGGTTCACCCCGCTGCGTGAGGCGCTGGATGCCTTCGCCGACAGCCTCGAGAAGACCGTCACCGGCGATGTCAAGCTGAAGCTCTACAAGGGCAACATGATCAACGCCGGCGTCACCTCTCCGTACACCCTGTACGACGAGCAGACTGCTTCCTTCGGCGTGGATAAGGACTATGACCAGTCCGATGCTACCGGCTTCATCAACCTCTTCGGCCTGTCCATCAAGGAGCGCGCAAAGCTGTCCAAGAACTGGCCTGAGATCAAGTAAGGAACTGCTTATCCTCCCCTTTGGCGTGTTTTTTACACTTTCACGCTGAAGGCTCAATCACCGGCATATTGCTGGCGGCACCGCCGCGGGAGCTTTTTCCCCTGCGGCGGCTTTGCCGTTTTTAAGGAACGACCTCTCCGACAGCGCTGATGCGCTGCCGCCTCTCCTATCGGGGAGAGGCCTTGCAACCCGGCCTTGTCGAGCGTAAGCGAGACGGAGAGGTTTATGAAAGGGACTTTAACAATGGCAGAACAACTTTGGAAGGGCCGTTTCTCCAAGGCGGTCGATTCCCGCGTCAACGACTTCAACTCTTCCATCCGCTTCGATCAGCGGATGATCGCACAGGATATGCGGGGCAGCGGCGTCCACGCCGCCATGCTGGCCAAGCAGGGCATCATCTCGGAAAAAGACTGTGAGGACATCCTGAGCGGTCTGGCCTCCATCGCCGATGATCTGGCCTCCGGCGCCCTCACCATCGACCCCAACGCCGAGGACGTCCATACCTTTGTGGAGCAGACTCTGACCGCCCGCATCGGCGACGCAGGCAAGCGTCTCCACACCGGCCGCAGCCGGAACGATCAGGTGGCGCTGGACATCCGCCTGACCCTGCGGGACTACAGCCATACATTGCAGGCCTACATCGTCGAGTTGGTAAAGGTCATCTGCAAGAAGGCTGCCGAGAACACCACTGCCGTCATGCCCGGCTACACCCACCTGCAGCGCGCCCAGCCCATTACCTTCGGCCACGCGCTGATGGCCTACGCATGGATGCTGCTGCGGGATCTGCAGCGCTTCGAGGACGCCACCGCCCGGATGGACGCCCAGTGCCCGCTGGGCAGCGGCGCTCTGGCAGGCACCACCTATCCGCTGGACCGTGCCTTTACCGCCGAGAAGCTGGGCTTTGCAGCACCCTGCCCCAACAGCCTCGACGGCGTGTCCGACCGTGACTTCTGCATCGAGCTGGCCAGCGCCATCTCCCTGTGCATGATGCACCTGTCCCGCCTGAGCGAGGAGATCATCCTGTGGTGCAGCTGGGAGTTCAAATTCATCGAGCTGGACGACGCCTTTACCACCGGCTCGTCCATCATGCCCCAGAAGAAAAACCCTGACGTCACCGAGCTGATCCGCGGCAAGACGGGCCGGGTCTACGGCGACCTGAACACCCTTCTGGTCATGATGAAGGGCATCCCCCTCGCCTACAACAAGGATATGCAGGAGGACAAGGAGGCCATCTTTGACGCGGTGGATACGCTGGAGCTCTGCCTCAAGACCGTGACCCCGATGCTGGACACCATGAAGACCCTGCCCGCTAATATGCGCCGCGCCGCCGCCAAAGGCTTCATCAACGCCACCGATTGCGCCGACTATCTGACCAAGAAGGGGATGCCCTTCCGCGACGCCTACAAGCTCACCGGCTGCATGGTCTCCGACTGCATCCAGAAGGACAAGGTGCTGGAGGAGCTGAGCCTTGAGGAGTTCAAGGGCTACAGCGCTCTGTTCGAAAACGACGTCTACGACGCCATCGACCTCATCAAGTGCTGCGAGGGCCGCACCAGCTACGGCGGCCCCAGCGAGGCCAGTGTCAGAAAGCAGATCGAGCTGGCTTCGGCCCAGCTCGGCGTATGGGAGGCAGAAAACGCATGAGCGTGAAAGTCTTTATCGACGGTTCTTCGGGCACGACGGGCCTGCGCATCGCCGACCGTCTGGCCGTCCGGCCTGACATCGAGCTGCTGAGCATCTCGGCGGAGGGACGTAAGGATGTGAACGAACGGGCGAAGGTCATCAACTCCGCCGACCTCGCCTTCCTCTGCCTGCCGGATGCGGCATCCAAAGAGGTCATGCCGCTTCTCCGCCCCGACGTCAAGGTGCTGGACACCTCCACGGCCTTCCGCACCGATGCAGCGTGGGACTACGGCTTCCCGGAGCTGAAGGGCCAGAAGGAGAAGATCAGAAATTCCTGCCGCGTGGCGGTGCCCGGCTGCTATGCCAGCGGCTTTATCAGCATCGCGCGGCCTCTGGTGGAGCTGGGGCTGGCCCCGGCGGACTATCCCTTCAGCTGCACCGGCATCTCGGGCTACTCCGGCGGCGGCAAGAAGATGATCGCCGAGTACGAGAGCGCCGACCGTCCGGCCCACAGCAAGCTGGACGCGCCCAAGAGCTACGGCCTCGGCCTTGCCCACAAGCATCTGCCCGAGATGCAGAAGATCAGCGGCCTCGCCCACACCCCCGCCTTTGTGCCGGTGGTGTGCGACTACTACAGCGGGATGCAGGTGCTGGTGCCCTTCGACCTCAAGCTGGCTGGCACCAGCGCGGAGGCCGTGGCCGCAGGCATCGCGGAATATTATAAGGAGGGCGCGACCGTTTCCGTCCACGCCCTCAACGAAGCTCTGCCCGAGAATGGTCTGTACTCCAACGCCCTGTCCGGCAGCGACCGGATGGAGCTGTACATGACCGTCAACGCAGCGGGAGACCAGATGATGCTGGTGTCCCTGTTCGACAATCTGGGCAAAGGCTCCTCCGGTGCAGCCATCCAGTGCATGAATCTGATGCTGGGGATGGACGAGACGGAGGGGCTGGAATAACCTCTCTGTCAGCGCTGGCGCGCTGCCACTGCCCGGGTTGCGGCACCCAGCCGCCGCAGCGCTTTGCTTGCGTCTTGCTGGCCACGGCCCCAACAGCGACTCCCTGTTTCCGCCACTGGCGGCGGTCGTCGTTGTTGCTCCCAAAGGGAGAGGCTTTTGGCTCCCCCTTTGGGGGAGCTGGCGCGTGAGCGCCTGAGAGGGCAAGGATGCTTTATAGGGGGATTTTCAGATGCAGTATAAAGAAGTTGAGGGCGGCATCTGCGCGCCCAAGGGTTTTGCAGCGGCCGGTGTCCATTGCGGCATCCGGGCGAATCACAGTGAAAAATACGATCTGGCACTCATCAAGGCCGACGTCCGCTGCGCCGCAGCCGGTGTCTACACCACCAACAAGGTCTGCGGCGCACCCATCAAGGTGGACCGCGCCCACCTGACCGACGGCTATGCACAGGCCATCGTGGTCAACAGCGGCAACGCCAACACCTGCGCCGCCAACGGCGTGGCGCTGGCCGAGGGGTGCTGTGAGCTGGTGGGCAAGGCGCTGGGCATCGCCGCAGAGGACGTCCTGCCCTCCTCCACCGGCGTCATCGGCCAGCCTATGGTCATCGACCCCTTCGCCCGGGGCATCCCTGCCGCTGCGGCGAAGCTGGCAGCTGACGCACAGGGCAGCACCGATGCGGCAACAGCCATCATGACCACCGACACCCACAAGAAGGAGTATGCCATCCAGTTCGAGCTGGGCGGCAAGACCTGCACGGTGGGCGCGATCGGCAAGGGCAGTGGGATGATCGCCCCCAACATGGCGACCATGCTGGCCTTCTACACCACCGACGCCGCCGTCTGCCCCACCCTTCTGGAGAAGGCCCTCAAGACGGTGGTGCCCGGCACTTACAACCAGATGAGCGTCGATCTGGACACCTCCACCAACGACACCCTCATTATCATGGCCTCCGGCCTCGCGGGCAACCCGGAGATCACCGAGGAGAACGCCGATTACGACGCCTTTGTGGCGGCGCTGACCGCCATCGCTGAGCATATGTGCGCCGAGCACGCCGGTGACGGCGAGGGTGCGACCCATCTCATCACCTGCGAAGTCACCCACGCCCCCGACCTCAAAACGGCCCGTGCCGTCAGCCGCAGCGTGGTCTGCTCCAATCTCTTCAAGGCCGCAGTCTTTGGACGCGACGCCAACTGGGGCCGCATCCTCTGCGCCATCGGCTACACGCCCGGCGACTTCTCCATCGACAAGGTCTGCGTCTGGCTGTCCAGCGCTGCCGGTGAGGTCTACGTCTGCGAGAACGCCGCCTACCACCCCTACAGCGAGGAGGAGGCCGCAAAAGTTCTGGCTGAGCATGACATCCTCGTGAAGGTGGATATGGGCACCGGCGACGCCTCGGCCAAGGCATGGGGCTGCGACCTGACCTACGACTACGTCAAGATCAACGGCGATTACCGCACCTGAGAAGGAGGACCGCAATGAAAAACGAAGAAATGGCCCTCCTGTTCTCGGAGGCGACCCCCTATATCCAGAAATACCACGGCAAAACCATGGTCATCAAGTACGGCGGCAACGCCATGATCAACGAGACGCTGAAGAACGCCGTCATGAACGACCTCGTCACCCTCACCCTGCTGGGCGTCCGGGTGGTGCTGGTGCACGGCGGCGGCCCGGCCATCAACGAGATGCTCAAGAAGGTGGGCGTCGAGAGCCACTTTGCAGGCGGTCTGCGCGTCACCGACGACGCAACGATGGAGATCGTCCAGCAGGTGCTGGCCGGCAAGGTGAACAAGGACCTCGTGGCAAAGCTGCGGGGCCGCGGCGTGGGCCTCTGCGGCATGGACGGCCAGATGCTTCGCTGCACCGAGCTGGACCCCCAGCTGGGCCATGTGGGCGAGATCATCCATGTGGACCCCACCCTGATCTCCAGCCTGCTGGACAGCGGCTATATCCCCGTCATCGCAACGGTGGGCATGGATGACCTCGGGCAGGCCTACAACGTCAACGCCGACACGGCTGCTGCCCAGATCGCCATCGCCCTCAAGGCCGAGAAGCTCGTCTCCATGACCGACATCGCGGGCCTGCTGCGGGACAAGGAGGACGAGTCCACCCTCATCCCCGAGGTGGAGGTCTCCGAGATCGAGGGCTACAAGTCCGCCGGCATCATCGCGGGCGGCATGATCCCGAAGATCGGCGGCATGGCCGACGCCATCTATCAGGGCGTCCACGAGGCGGTCATCATTGATGGCCGTGTGCCCCACTCCATCCTGCTGGAGCTGTTCTCCGACCGCGGCTCCGGCACCCGCTTCTACCGCCGCAGCCATCACGAATAAGGGTTGCTCAAAACCGAGAAGCGCTTTATAATAAGAGAAACGGGCTTGCCCTCTCAGGCCGCTTCGCGTCCAGCTCTCCCAAGGGGAGAGCCTTTGCGAAAAGATGAAGCTCACAGCAAGACTGGAAGCCTCTCCCTTTGGGAGAGGTGGCATCGCGTCAGCGATGACGGAGAGGGCAAGGATGCTACCAAGGAGGAAGAACGCTATGGATTCCGAAAAAGTCATCAAGCGGGACGGCGAATACGTCCTGCACACCTACGGACGCAACCCCATCGTCCTCGAGAAGGGCCACGGCCTCTACGCCGAAGGCCCTGAGGGACAGAAGTATCTCGACTTCACCAGCGGCATCGGCGTCAACAGTCTGGGTTACTGCGACATGACGTGGGCCGAGGCCGTCTCCGAGCAGGCCCATAAGCTGCAGCACGCCTCCAACCTCTACTATACCGCCCCCTGCGGCAAGCTGGCCAAAAAGCTCTGCAAGCGCACCGGGATGAGCAAGGTGTTCTTCGGCAATTCGGGCGCAGAGGCCAACGAGGGTGCCATCAAGGCCGCCCGCAAGTACAGCTTCGACAAGTACGGCGCCGACCGCTACAATGTCATCACGCTGGTCAACAGCTTCCACGGCCGCACCATCGCCACCCTGACCGCCACCGGACAGGGCGTGTTCCACAACTACTTCGGCCCCTTCAACGAGGGCTTCCAGTATGTCAAGGCGGGCGACATCAGCGCCTTGACCGAGATGGTGGACCGTCACACCTGTGCCGTCATGCTGGAGCTGGTGCAGGGCGAGGGCGGCGTCGTGGCTCTCGACCCGGAATATGTGCAGGCCGTCCGCGCCCTCTGCGACGAAAAGGACCTCATCCTCATCGTGGACGAGGTGCAGACCGGCGTGGGCCGCACCGGCACCTTCCTGTGCTGTGAGCACTACGGCCTCAAGCCCGACATCGTCACGCTGGCCAAGGGTCTGGGCGGCGGCCTGCCCATCGGCGCAGTGCTGATGAATGAGAAAGTCGCTGCCGGGATGGGGCCGGGCACCCACGGCTCCACCTTCGGCGGAAACCCGGTGGTCTGCGCCGGTGCCAATGTGGTCGTGGATCGGATGGACGCCAGCTTCCTTGCCAACGTCAACGAGCGGGCCGTCCAGCTGCGCACCGGCCTGGAAAAGCTGCCCCGGGTCAAGAGCCTGTCGGGCATCGGCCTGATGGTCGGCATCGAGTTCCTCGAGGGCATCAAGGCCGCTGACGTGCTGGCCGCCTGCCGCGCGAAGGGTCTGCTGGTGCTGACGGCCAAGACCCGTCTCCGCCTGCTGCCGCCCCTGAGCCTCACCGCCCACGATGTGGAGATGGTGCTGGACATTCTGGGCAGCGTGCTGGCCGGGATGGACCCCAGCAAAACGGAGGGGCAGGCATGAAGCATCTGCTGAAAATGAGCGACCTGACCCCAGCCGAGGTGGCCCACATCCTCGATGTGGCCGACGAGCTGAAGGCCCGACAGAAGGCCGGAGGCACGGAGCCTCTGCTGAAGGGCAAGAGTGTCGCGCTGATGTTTTCGAAAAACTCCACCCGCACCCGCACCAGCTTTGAGGTGGGCGTCTACCAGCTGGGAGGCCTCGGCAACTACATGAACGCCGCCACCGAGCTGCAGTCCGGCCGGGGCGAGCCGCTGAAGGACACCGCCCGGGTGCTGAGCCGGTATTACGACTGTGTGGTCTGGCGCACCTACCGCCAGCGCGACCTTGAGGAGTTCGCAGAGTACGCGGGCGTGCCGGTCATCAACGGCCTCACCGACTATGCCCACCCCTGTCAGGTGCTGGCCGACCTCATGACCATCCGGGAGAGCCGCGGCCCGCTGGCGGGGCAGAAGCTCTGCTTCGTCGGCGACGGCAGCAATATGGCCAACAGCCTTATCGTGGGCGGTCTGCTGGCCGGCATGAAGGTGGACTGCGTCTGTCCCCACGGCTACCGCCCGTCGGCAGATGTGCTGATGTTTGCCCACAGGTATGGCAGTGCCTTCCGTCTGCTGGAAGACCCCGCCGAGGGTGTCCGGGACGCCGACGCGGTGGTGACGGCCATCTGGAACACCGCCGCCCCCGGGACCACCGAGAGCGAGAGCCGCCTGCGGGATTTCGCGGGCTTCCAGCTCACCAGCACCCTTCTGAAGGCAGCAAAGCCGGACTGCATGGTGCTCCACTGCCTGCCCGCCCACCGGGGCGAGGAGATCTCCACCGCCGTCTTCGAGGCCCACGCGGACGAGATCTTTACCGAGGCGGAAAATCGGCTGCACGTCCAGAAGGCCGTGCTGGCCGTGCTGCTGGCAGGGAAATAAAAAATACAAGAAGGAGCTGCTGCACCGGGGAAAGACCCGTGCAGCAGCTCCTTTTTTGTTTTATGCAGCAGGAGGATGCCCTTATCCCCTTAAGATCGACCGGCAGGACATTGTAATCACCTGCCGCCGCAATGGCTCTCGCTTCGTCCAGTGCAGGCCGTATCTTCATAGCAGCTTCCCCTTTCTGCGTCAAACAAAAAACTCCCCCGGCTCTTCTGCCGAGGGAGTGGAAAAGAAAAACGCCCCCGACAGAAGAGAACCTCTTCTGTCAAGGACGAATAAAGCTTGGCCTTCTATCCGCGGTGCCACCCTGACTTCATGGGAACGACCCCATGCACTTGGCGGGATGCCAACACATCCCCGGCAACTGACGTATACCCTACGTTGCAGAATACTGTGCGGCAGATGCGCCGCAGTTCCCTGCACCCTCAGCGGTCCATTTCGGAAAAAGCGACGAAACGCCGCATCTTCCTTGACGAACGGTTTCCGGCCTGCTTTTCAGCTGCGCAGGCTCTCTGTGCGGGTATAGTTCGCCGTTATCTCCGCTTCAACGGTTTAGTGTATTGAATTTGGCTATATTAAATCACGGATTTTCCATTTGTCAAGGCCCAATTTTGATTTTTTGAAAATTTTACCTATGTTTGCGGTGGGTTGGACTTTTGTTTCAGCAGATCATCCGGCTCGTCAATTCATCTTGTCTATCCATCCAAACATGGTATAATGAAGCAAAGGAGCGTGATACCATGAGCCCAATCGAAGTCCCTGCAAAAATCCAGTTGGTCGAAAAGCGTGAAACACGGACGAGCCGTGGAATGCTCTCAAAGGGCTGGTATCATGTAGATGATCAGCTTGTTATGGTCAAGGGCAACTCCATCACAGAGGTCGGAACCGCTGGGTATGAGCCGTATTCTGAGGTGATGGCCTCGCTGATTGCACAGGTTCTGGGTCTGCCCCACGTGGAATACGTCCTGATGCCTGCCAAACTCTTTCCCGACATTCAAACCTATTCCTGCGATGTGGTCAGCGTCTGCCCCAAGTTCACAACGGACGATGAACAGTTGTATCATTTTGCAGATTTGGCCGATGCCCATTTTCTTACCAATGGTCAGGCCGCTTCACCGGAGGCACTATTTCAGTATGCGGCAGAGTTGTACGGTAAGAAGTGGCTCTATCAGATGTTGGCGTTCGATGCCTTTATCGGCAATGAAGACCGCCACGAGAATAATTTTGATGTAATCGTCCGGGATGGAAAAAAGTATGCTCCGCCTATTTACGACAATGGCGGCAGTCTGCTTGCGTGGGCAATGGATGAAGAATTGACTGACACGAAGCTCCGTTATCAGTTCGACAAAGCCAAGCCGTTCCGCAGCCGTCACGCCCAGCAGATCAAGCTGATCGATGAGCCTGTGCTGCCAACGCGTGACTTGGACGAGTTGTATAGTGAAATCATTCAGGCCATCTCGCCGATTCTCGCACTGTTAAGTGAAAAACGAGTAACGGCAATCCGCCAATATCTAAAATACCGCCTGCACTATCTGAAAGCTGCCATGGGGTGATAAAATGGCCTATCTGAAATTGATGATGGATGAAAAAGAAATTGCCCACCTAAGTGAAGATGGGCAGTCTCTTTGCGCAAATGAGGGCGTGCCGCAGGATAGCCTTCCACTGAACCTTTTCATTGGTGACAAACGCAAAGTCCCATTGATCGATGTGGTGGTTTGGGCAAAGAAGCGTATCTTCCCGAAAAATCGGATGGACTGCAAAGAGATTTTAAAATTGATGGGACTGCCCGACTACAACGCTTGGGAAATCGTCAAGCGCACCAACGCTTGTCTGATGGAAGATCCCTATTGGCTGCGATTCAGCGAAGAGGAAACCTTCGAGGACACTACGCGCGGACGAGCCAGAAGGATCGTGAACGAAAATCAAAAAACATCTGGCACAAATTGATATCAACTTACGATGATTTTCAGCTGACAAGCTTGTGCTGTCGGCTTATTAAAGTTGCCGGATGCTTAACTGCACCCGGCAATAATTTTTTGCTGATTTTTTATTCAGGCTATTGACACTCGTTAGCAGGTTTGCCACTGCTATGAACGCCTTTTGAATTGCAAAATGATTTTTCGGTTGCTATACTGGGCTTATCAAAATTTTTTCGGGAGGATGCCGCAGTGACTGCACAGACAATGCAAATCGGGAGCAGACCTTGCCGCATTTACGGCAGGGTGAATGCAGAATACATACTGCTCCAAATGACCGGCGAACACGAGCTGCAAAGCATGGAAAGCGAGGTTGCCGCTATTGCACAGGGTGCGCACCATTTTCTGTTTGCAGCCATTCCGGTGGAAAACTGGAACGATGCACTTTCCCCGTGGGAAGCCCCTGCTGTGTGGGGAAAGCAAGGCTTTGGAGGTAAGGCTGCGGACACCCTGTGCTTTCTGACGGAACAGGTCGTTCCCACGCTGAAGCAGCAGTTTCATCTCCCGGAGAACGTCAAAATCATTCTGGGCGGCTACTCGCTGGCAGGGTTGTTTGCTTTGTGGGCATCCACCCAGACTGATTTGTTCTACGGTGTCGCCGCCGCCTCGCCCTCTGTTTGGTTTCCGGAATGGATGGAGTTTGAACAGCAGCACCCCATGCAGGCACAGCGCATTTATCTGAGCCTTGGCGACAAGGAGGAACACACGAAAAACACCGTCATGGCTGCGGTAGGAGATAACATCCGCACCCTGCACAGTCGGCTTGCAGAGCGTAGCACAGACTGCACCCTTGAATGGAACAGCGGCGGTCATTTCAAAGATGCCGATTTGCGTACCGCAAAAGCATTTCGCCGGGTGATGGAGGAAAGTCGATGAATATTTTGATCGATGCCGACGGCTGTCCGGTGGTCGATCTGACGTTGCAGATTGCAAAGCGGTTTTGCGTTCCAGTCATCATCCTGTGCGACACCTCCCACCAGATCGAGCGGGAAGGTGCGCAGACGCTGGTGTTCGATATCAATGAAGCAGGTTCAGGAGTGGCTGGGGCACAGCACCTTTTCTACCACCGCTGACATCTACGCACATCTCGATTACAAAAGCAAACAGGGGTCTGCTGGGGTCATTGCGAACCTTTTGGGAGAATCCAAACTCCCCAAGTAATTATGGATTTATCGTTCATGTATAAAGCGTACTGCAATAAGAAAAAAGCGGCCTTTCTCTGCTTGACGCAAAAGAAAAAGCCGCAAATTCGTTTGAATCTGCGACTTCTGGCGGAGATGGTGGGATTCGAACCCACGTGCCCGGTTAAGGACAAAACGATTTCGAGTCTTTGAAATTGTTGGATGAAGCTGGTTCCTCGCGGCTGTCATTGGCAGCTGAGGGCATTCTTGTAACCTCCAAAAAGGCACGTCACACCGCAATTTGTAGGCAAAAATCAGCCGCTTTTTGCGAAATGACGTTAGAAAAAGCCTTTTTCACACGGGGCGTCAACGGCTGCATTTCAGGTGTAGTTGTGTTAGATGTCCGTTAGAAATATGCAGTGCTGCCGTTGCTGTGCCAGCTCACAGCAGGCTTCCCTGTCTGAACGCAGCGTTTCCCGAAAGCCGGGAGATGCTGCGTTTTCTCTTGCCCGCATTGGGCTGAAAGGGAAGCCGCCATGTCAACATTCCGCGTCAATAAAAACGTCAACTACACCGTTATGAGCAACCACCACCTGCAGGATAAGAGGCTGTCCCTGAAAGCCAAGGGACTGCTGTCCTATATGCTCTCCCTGCCGGACGACTGGGATTACAGCCTGAAAGGACTGACCGTTGGTTGCAAGGATGGTCTGGACAGTGTACGCACCGCTGTTCTGGAACTGGAAGAGCACGGCTACGTCCGCCGTCAGAAAGTCCGCAATGCCAAAGGGCAGATCATCGACTACGATTATCAGGTCTATGAATCGCCTGTTGAGGACGCTCCTGCCGTTCCCGGCAAGGAAGGCGAGCCGTCGGACCCGTCCGCATCCAAAAGTCTGAAAAGCCGCATGAAACCTTGTTCTTCACCATTTTTGGATTTTCCAAATTTGGCTGAGCCCAATTTGGAAAAGGCAACGCAACAAAATACTAATAAACAAAATACTAAAAAACAAAGTACTAATCTATCAGGGCAGACAAGCGAATCCGCAGATTTTGACCAGACGGAAGCACAGGTGCGGGAGGAGTTCCGGGAACGGCTGGAGATCGACACCCTTGCCCAGCGGTACGACCCCGACAAGCTGGAGGAGTTGTTGGACAACATTGTGGAGATGTACTGCTGTCCTCGGCAGACCCAGTACGTCGGCAAGCAGCCGCAGACCACCAAAGCCATCCGGCTGCGGCTGGACAAGCTGACCAGCCAGCACGTTGAGTACATCTTCGATGTGATGTCCAACACCACCCAGCCCATCAAGAACATCATGGCCTATCTGCGCACCACCATCCTGAACGCGCCCACCACGATGGAGCACTACTATCAGGCGCAGGGTAACTGGCTGACCGCGCAGAGCCGGAAGGAGTGAACACCGTTTTCCACAAAGACCGCAAAACACGTTGAAAATACAAAGGAGAATTTCCATGAAGAACACGAACGCCGTCCGCACCGAGATCCATTACGCACAGGTTGGGGAGTATCAGCTGCCACTGCTCACCCTGCCGCAGACCGATGATGCCGAACCGCTGGGCAAATATGGCCGGATGCGGCTGGCCTATCTCAAGAATCAGCGTCCTGTGCTGTACAACCGGATGTTGCTGAACGGTACGCTCTGGCCGCATTTGCAGGATGTCCAGAAAACGGCCTGCGAGCGGCTGGAACGCACGATGACCACTCTGTTAGAAAGGTACCCCGCGCCGGACAAAGAGCGCGCACAGCTTCTCTGGGTGGCGCACATGAACGGGCTGAAAGCGCAGGCTGAAGAGGTAGTGGTGAGGGAAGTCGTGTATGCAGAATGATCCCTGATAGCATCCGAATGGTATCAAAAGCCGATATTTTAGATTTTATTCTTGATTTTTGCGGAATATTTGCAAATTTCAAAATCAAAATTTGACTTTTCGCCCAGAATAGAGTACACTGGATTCAGAAAATCATCTGGGAGGAATCGCGATGCTGCTTCAATTTTCAGTCGCCAACCACCGCTCCATCAAGGACACGGCTATTATCAGCTTGAAAGCATCTACGGATAAAAGTCTGTCTGATTGCCTGATTTCGCCGGACGAGAAGAAACAGCTTGTGCCTGTGCTGGCACTGTACGGCGCAAATGCAGCCGGGAAGAGCAATGTTCTCCATGCTCTCCTGCTCATGCGGGAAATGGTCTGTGGCCGATATGCCAAGCTGCTGAAAGGTGAGTCCCTTCCGCAAGAGCCGTTTGCTTTCACCGACCAGCCTACACAGCCGACCAGCTTTGAAACCATCTATTTTTATGGCGGCATCAAGTATGCCTATGGGTTCTCGTTTGACAAGTCCAAAGTCCTGACCGAATATCTCTATCACTGGCCCAACGGCCGGGAGGCTCTGGTTTTTTCCAGAGAAGGCAATGGTTATCAGTTCCGCGAGAATGTTCAGGAACAGCTTACCCTTGCCGGACGGACCGCAGAAAACCGGCTTTACCTGTCCAGCTCCAACGAATGGAACTGTCCCCAGACTGAGAAGGCCTATCTGTGGTTCTTTGAGAAACTGACCGGCTTTATGGGAACCGAAATGCAGCTGGATGCCACCTTGTCTGCCATCCGGCAGGGCGGCTCTGAAAAGAGACGTATCCTGCATGAAATGCTGTATGCAGACCTCGGTATCAAGGACATCCGCATTACAGGCTCCAAGGAAGAGCCTATCATCTCCGCACTGCACATTCTCGATGCCGAAGATGGCGCTTCTGAGGGTTTCTGGCTCCCGTTGGGTCAGGAATCCGTTGGGACACAGCGTTTCTTCTCTCGCATCGGTATGTGGCTTGCGGCTTTGGAATCCGGCTCTGTTTTGGTAGTAGACGAGATAGAATCCAGTATGCACCCGCTGCTGACAAGGCATCTGATCGAGATGGTGCAGGATGCTGCCATCAATACGAATCACGCCCAGCTCATTTTCACTACACATGACACAGGGCTTCTCGACCTGACCCTGCTGCGGCGCGATCAGATCTGGTTTGCAGAAAAGGATGAAAAGACCATGCAGACCGATATTTACGCCCTGACCGAGTTTTCTCCCCGGAAAGGTGAGAATATCTCCAAAGGGTATCTGCAAGGCCGCTATGGTGCGATTCCGTTCATTGGAGGGGATGCAGCATGGGCAGAATAAAAGAGATCAGCCGCAAATCTGTCCACACCAGAAAGCGCAATCCGGTCGTGTATCTTATCTGCGAGGGCAGCGAAACGGAGATTCGCTATTTCAAGCGTTTCCGCAGTCGAGGATGCAATATTGACATTATCCCGATTTCTTCTCAGTACAAGTCTGCCGACAGGCTTGTGCAAAAGGCCAAAGCAACGATGGGCAATAATCCATACTACCCGGAAGATGGTGACTCCATCTGGTGCGTATTTGACCGTGACGATAACTCCAACGAGGTTCTTCTGCGTGCCAAACAGTCCGCTCAAAAGGAAGGCTATCATCTGGCCTACTCCAATCCATCCTTTGAGCTGTGGTTCCTGTTGCACTTTGTAAATCAGCAGGCAGAGCTCGAAGATTGTCAAGCACTGATCCGCTTGCTGAAACAGCCAAACAGAATCCCCGATTATGAGAAGAACAAGGATTACTTTGACGTTTTGAAGCCTTTGCAGGCAACTGCGATTCAGAGAGCGAAAGCTCGTGCTGACCAAGTTCAGAAGCAGGGTCTCGAACCGATTTCACGGCAGAGCAATCCGTTGACAACGATTTGGGAACTGGTAGAGTATTTGAACTCCAAGGTTTGAACCACATCACTTGAAAATATAGTAAAGCCCACAGACCGGATTTTATATCTGGCCTGTGGGCTTTTTATGAGGTACAGTATCTATTATTTTCAACCAGAGACTTCTTTTCACTCGGAAAGTTCTTTGTGATTATATAATTATCTCCGCTTCATTATGTATATAAAATTGTGACAACCATACATCATAAATCATTCGAGAGGAACAAGTTCATTCGTTTTCTTTTCAATATTTTGGAACACTTTATAATAGTTATAAATCGCCGCCCTTAAAGATTCACATTTTTCCATATCATATTCATTTGAACAGCTGTCACATTTCCCATCACAAGATGGTATGCTTCGATTTTTTATGGGATGTAATTTTTGATGGCATTTTCCGTACACCAGTTTAGCATGTGCTAATTTATTTCGAGGTTTAATCAACTCATCACTATATTTTTGTGAGAAATCTTCTTGAGCAATCGGTCCGTCATCAAAAAATTTCACAATCAACCCCATAAGAGCATAACGATCCTTATTATCCATCACATACTCAACGGATTGAATCGCGTTTTTTATAAATGATTTTCCTACTTTTTTGTTTAATCCCTCAAAATTTTGTCCAGATTTAGATGCAGCACTTTCAACATACTCCTTTGCTTTTCGGACAATCACATCCTGTTGTTCTGAACTTAACTTTTCAAATAACGCTATTGTTGTCGATTGGCAAATATAGTCAAATTCCGAGGTGCTATCCATTATAAGCCCTCTTATATTTGATATACGATACTCTCTTTTTAGATTTTTTTGAACAACACGGCCTATAATTTCCAGAAGATTTGCACGATCGGCCAAGAAAACACCATTCAATTGATCAGAATTTTTTAGAGAACTTTCCATGTTTTCCTTGTCGCTTGAATAAAAAACAATATCTGTATAGATTTCCTTGCTGCGAAGTTCGCGTATCACAGCATCACCAGTTGTACCAGATAGTGCAAAGTCCATAAGAATCAAATCATAAAAATCAAAGGATGTTGCATCAAAATTTTCTAGCTTTTCACTTTTGAACTCATCATAGTCGCTATAGCTTTCAATGTCTGCATCCATAAAACGGTTTTGAATAGCTTGAACTACAAGTTCTTTTGTTGAGTCAACATAGTCTTCTGCATCATCAATCCACAGAATTTTATACGTCATATCCATATTCTGCACGCTTTCTTTTATGGCATTTCAATAATGAACTTTGCTCCAGAGGGTGTTGCATTCTCCGCACAAATGGTTCCCTTCATTTTTTTGATAACCGTCTTAATATTGTATAAGCCGATTCCTGTTCCACCTGTGTTGCTGAACCCAAAATCAAATATTTCATTTAAATCTACTGCTCCAAAGCCATCACCATCATCCCATAATTCAATATAGGCTTTCCCCGAAATATCTTCCATCGATAAATTAAAGTTTCTGGCATGGCTTTTTTGTGAATTAGACAAAAAATTGTCCAAAACAAGAGAAATGTTTTGCGGTTGAAATTTAATTATATGCTGGCCGGAAGTTTCAACAGAAATGTGAATATTGAAATACTGCTGTTGGAGAACATTCATTAAGTATTCCCGACAAAAAGCAAACAAGTCCTCCTTAATTGAAGCATCTTCAATATTAAATTTAGCAATTGCGCTATATTTCAATGAACTTAAAATTTTATCTGTGGCAACCGAGATTGCGCCGAGTTCTCTATAATTTTCAATTCCTATTTTTCTAGCCAAAGTTGTTACACTGTTCCTTATCGTTAGGGCGTTCGTCTTTACCAAGTGAGTTTTTGCCGAGAATGTTTTTTGGTCTTCCGTAATCGCGCTAAAAATAGTATAGCTTTGGGCTTTATATTTTTGAATATTATCAGAAGCGACTTCCAATTTTTTTTCGGTGACACGATTCTTTATCTCTAACTCTTGGCGTGCCGCTTCGGCTGCTTTAAGCGCAGCCTCATGCTCTTTTTTTATTTTATCTTCTTCTTCACGAATCTCCTGTCCAACTTTCACACGCTGCACAATCAAAGTGGAAACAATCGGCTTTACCAAACTAATTAACAAGGCAACACGTTCATCATCTTCAGCAAACCCCTGTCGATTAGATGTCGCAATATCTCCCAAAGAATTATCGTCTAGTACATCAAAATTGATTTCGCCTTCTATATAATTCGAAAATGCCTGTGTGTTTTTCAAATACGGCATAAAATCTTCGACAGCAAGTTTTTTTCTCACATAAAGTCTTAATTGTGTGGATTTATATGCCTTATTTTTCAAAAATAATGGATCATTAACTTGTGCATCATCTTTTTTTATGCTGGCATGAATTCCAATCCATCCGGTCAAGCTATACGGAATTTCTTTTTCCGAAAGAGAACCATCCTCTTTAACAAAATGTCGTGTTCCACTGGTGTTATAGGCTGATTCATCAATAATAACAGTATGTCTTGGTTTTCTTCGAACAGTGTCATCCGCAGATGGAAAATAAACGCTTTCGGCTATTCGACTTTTTATATTCGATTCGCTGTTGTCAAAAAGAGCATAGAAATTCCGAAATGCAATATTTTTTGCTACTTCTTGAAATCCAATTGGCGTATTTTTTTGATACCTAACAGCTAATTCGATTTTTCCGGATATAGAATCCAGAACATAATAATCCGAAAGTCTAGCCTTTAGCCCTTCAATTGACTGAATTCCAATGTTTGTCAGGTCAACATTTTTAAGCTTTATCATCGTTCCAGAAGTAAGCTTATCCCAGTATTCTGCTGACAAAACTTCAACTTGAGAAAGATTAACTCTATTTAACGATGGTATCTCAGACTCGCGCTCGTTGCTCATATCAAAATACCATGCGGATTCTTGTCCGGCAGATTTTGATATAAGATAATATTTACTAGATAAATATAAAGCTGCGAGTTTTCCGATTCCCTTTCGCCCCATAACTTTGTTCTTTGAAACTTCATCTAGCGAAAGGTCTTCTCGTTTGTTTTTTCCAATTAAAACATATTTTTCTGCAAGATCTGAATATGTCATTCCCGTACCATTATCGAAAATTTCTATCTCAGAGTTTTTCTTGTCACTCATGTCGATAAAAATTCGTACACAGGTTGCCTTAGCATCAAGTCCATTAGCAACAAGCTCCGCTATTGCTGTCCATGGATTTGAGTATAATCCCTTGCCTAACAGTTTAAGTGCAAAGTACGAGAAATTGAAAAAGATTTTATCATTGGTATTGTCCATTGATTTTACCTCATTTCAGAGTTTTCTCAAATTGTGATGCTAGTCGTAAAGCCAGCAATGGAGGAACAGCATTCCCGATTTGTGTACAAACATCCGATTTGAATCCCTCAAACTTGTACCAATCTGGGAATGATTGTATTCTCGCTCCTTCGCGTGGAGTTAATGCACGATTTTGGCTATAATGAATACATCTCAAACTAGAAACAGTTGTCAAATTGTTGGTTATCGTAGGTGATGGTTGATCCGCTATTAAACGTCCATAAGTATTCGCATAGCCAGATGTTAGCCTATAAGATTTATCGATTTTACCAGAATCAACCAATGCATTAAATTCATTTTTTCCTTCGCCCTGCTTCACATGTTGTATAACAGCTCTGATTTTTTCACTATAACACCCACAGAAGTGTTGCGTTAGTTCATTTGACCCATGTCGCATGAGTTCTTGATACTTATTCTGTGGTAGCTGCTGATAAGAACTTATGCTTTGTCCTTCTAAAACTTCTGGAAGATCGGATATTGCATCCTTTATAGTAAGGTGCGCAGACTTTTCTTTTGGAGGACAGTTCCATTTTAAATTCAAGTCGTTTCGGATGCCTACAATGAAGACCCTTTCTCTATTTTCAGGAACTCCATAGTCCATAGCATTCAATCGTTCCGTCCAAATGTTATAGCCCAAACCATTTCCAAGATTTGAAAACTGATCATTTAAAATCTCCATAACAGATTTACCATAATGATCTATAACAGGCTTTTTTCGCGGCGTTAACGACTCTCTACCCTCAACATCTTTTAATTCATACAAGATATTTCCAGCTGCATCTCTTTTATAGAATATTTCTCTCATCGATAAAATGCCTCGGACATTTTCAAACAAGAACATTTTTGGACGAGCAATTTTTAACACTCTCAAATATTCCGTATACAGTTGTGCTTTTTCGTCGTAATTTCGTTGTCCAACGGTACTAAAAGACTGGCATGGTGGTCCACCAATTATCAAATCAACTGGTTCCGATCCAATCCATTTTCTTATGTCACTTTCTTTCAAGGACTTTATATCGCAGTTTTTCATAGGAATATCAGGATAATTTTCAGAGTATGCTTTAGCTGCAAGCGGATTGTATTCATTTGCAAAAACGAATTGATTTTTTCGATTCCTGACAAAATGGTCTTTGTATTTTCTATAATAAAATCCAAATGTTAGTCCTCCAACTCCAGAGAACAGGTCAATTATTCTCATTTTCAAAAATATCCTTTGCAATAATTTCAAAAAGTGAACATTTAAGATTTCTCTAAAAGTTGGGCAAAAGAATAATATACACTCTTTCCGCCAATGCCATTATATCGTCAAAAACCAATTTAGCATTACTTTTACTATGATAATCTCAAAAAACTGTTCTTGTATACCTATATTTTCAATCTTAAAGCTTGTGACGCTATAAAATCGTTTTTTATCACAACGCCCTCAACAGCGTCAAAAACTCATCAAAGCGATATGCACCCTCCATCTGCAAGTCTTTGTTCTGGAACACCATATAATAGCGGTATGCCTGCTTGCCAGCGGCATCCTGCCATGCACGACCCAGACGAATTTTTTCTCTGGACTCTGCATTTTCCAGCTGGTCGCCTTTGGTTTCAATCAGAATAATCTTTCCGCTGGTCGTGCGAACGATAAAATCCGGGTAATGGTTGCGGAATCCGTTCAAACAGAACGAAAACTTGTTACGCTCCGGGTTGCGATGCCACCAGCGGATATTGTCCATGTTGGTCATTGCCAGAGCCATTTTATATTCCAGACCATCCATCTTGCCCTCGGTCTGGTACAGGCTCTTGCTCATTGAAGAAGTGCTATCCGGGAGGGTGATATACTCCGTCAACTGAAAGCGGGGTTCACATACGATTTTCTCCGTTTCCAGCCACTTGTAGAAGTTTTCTCGTGCAGTTTCCTCTTGAAGCTGCATGACGTATGCACGAATTTTTGCTGCAAAGTTAACAGGCATCCGTTCCAGCGCGTCCAGCTCTTCGCGGTTCATATTATCCACGATACCATCGACATAACGTCGCAGTTCATTATCATCCACCGCGTTCATCTTGCAAAGGCTCTTGTGGATAATATCCTTGCAGATACGCAGTTTATCCTCGCCCGGAAGCAGTGGAAACTGCCTGTTCATGTACTGCTGATAATCATCTTTCAGCTTGGAGATACGCGGTGTCGTGGTATCGCGGTCTTCCAAATCGACCTGCGCCAAATCGTCGTCCAGATGGCCGAAGTCGATTGCGCTGGGTTTTCCCTTCAACGTAAAGTTGCTGAGCAGGTTTTCCTTTGAGAGTTCTTCGCTGTCGTACAGCGAGAAAAGCGATGGCTGTACTTTTAGGCAGAATTTCGGAAGTTTGAGGGTGTGAACATCCTCCAAAAACTCCGGATTTACATGAGAGGTATCCACTTTATCCTGCACCTCCAGCGGCAAATCGCTCAACGGGTCATTCTGGTGCTGCTGCATAGCAACATCAAAATCGTTCTGTTCCTTTTCAGAGCGGTCAAAAATATTCTGCACCGAGGGAGAAACACTTGCCTTTGCCAAGGTGCTGCCCAACAGTGTCGGGTCGAAATCAAAAAACTCTTCCTCTTCCGCCGATGCCGCGGGCATTCCTTCGTTTGTCGGCTGTGCCGGGAAGATGGTCTGCTCCACTTTGGGCAGCGGCTCGACCGGGGCAGCTTCTTCCTGCACACGGTAATCGTGGTCCGTGAAGCCTGCGTTATTCAAGCCCTTGACGATGCCGTCCAGCGTACGCTTGAAGTCCGCAGACGAGGTCAGAACATACGAAGTATTCAGGATCGGAGAAGAATGTTTCCGGGTATAGGGCAGGCGCAGAATACGCCCCACGATTTGCTCCACATCCACCTGACTGGTGCGGTTCGCCAGCGAAGCAAGGATATACGCAAAGGGGCAGTCCCAACCCTCTTTCAAGGCATTGACTGTAATGATAAAGCGAATCGAACACTTTTCCGACAGCAAGTCCACATTTTTCAACTCGTTGATCTCCGCCGTCTTGATGGCAATTTGCTCTGCTGGAATGTTGGCTGCAATCAGGCGTTGGCGCAGTTTTTCAAAGGTCGTTGCATTTTCTGTGCTCTTGGGTTGCGCCTGAAACAGCACGATGGGGCGAATGTAGCTGCCGCCCTTTTCGTAGGCATCTTTTGCGTGAATTTCCAGTGTCCGCTGCATCTCGATGGCATCATGCAGCACATCCTGCTGGCTGTTGCGGTTCATCACGATGACAGGCAACTTGACCATGTTCTCGCGTTTCAAGTGAATCGCATCCACAATGGAGATGATATTGCTTTCCTTAGTGGGCGTTGCCGTCAGATCCAGCACAAAGCAGGGATTGAAGTTCTGCAGCATCTGCTTGCTCGGGTTACTGCGCGCATGGTGGCTTTCGTCCACGATAACCAACGGATGCAGCTGATTAATAACCTGCATCAAGGCGGTCGGGTCGGTATCTTCCAGCGGCATATCGGGTTCGCCCAGTGCATTTGCCAGCGCAACAAGGCTGCTGTTCTCCTGCTTGGCCTTGAGCCGCTCCTTCTTGCCACGGAACGAATCGTAAGACAGCACCATGATGGAAAGCTGCTCGTTGACCGCAGAGATATTGAAGTGCTGCCCCATCAAAAGCTGTTCTTTGGTATACACTTCTACACGGCTGCCAAAGGCAACATCAATTTTCTGGCGGTAAGGATGTGCAGGGTCACGCAATGCAGCCAAGGTTTGGGTCAGGATAGCATCTGACGGAACCAGCCAAACCACTGCACGGCGTTTTACCACCCCCAGTGCGGAGAAAATCGGCTCGATGGCATTTGCAGCCAAAAATGTTTTGCCGCCGCCCGTAGGAACTTTCAGGCAGACATTCGGCACACCGGGCAGAAGATTCTGATACTTGGGCATTCCGCCAAATCCGACTTTTACATCTTTCTCCTGCCAGAGCCGAGTATAGGCCGTTTCGATGTTCTTCGTCTGCATCAGGATTTCCAGATAGCGTTCCAAATCCCGAATGACGGCTTTCTGATAATTTTTCAATTCCATAAGAGCCGTCCTCCTTACACCCGCGCAATATCGCGCGGAATTTTCTTAAACGTAATACCAAACCGCAGCAAGTCACTCTCACTCAATGCACAGCGGTCAGCATAAATCAGATAGTTTTCCGCTTTTTCCGGGATGGTAGACAAAAAAGCATAGTCCAACACGCACATCTGGTCTGGCTCATAGTAGAAATAGTAAGCGGTGTGGTTGTTCTCGCCAAGGAAATATGGGTTTCCGTTCTGTTGATTCACCGCAGGTTTCTTCGTTTCCGTATACCAGATGTAGTCACGAATTTTGTCCGTGCCGATGCTTTCATTCAGGTTGCCATCCGCCAGAAGCAGCCGCTCGCCCAGTTCGTAGTAACTGAAATTGCCACCAGTGCCTTCTACGGCGTTCTTGCCTTTGCCATAGCCGTTGATCACACGCTTCACACGTTCAGCAGTCGTAGTATCGGCGTAGTCGCCCATCTCCACCAGAATAAACTTGCGGTGTCCTCCATCCGCTTTGTTCATATTCAGCACCGCATGGGCAGTTGTGCCAGATCCGGCAAAGGAATCAAGAATCAGCGCATCCTCAGAACCTGCAATCCTCAGCACAAATTCAATAAGGCGGCGAGGCTTAGGCGTGTCAAACTGTGTCTTCCCGTCAAAAATCGTCAACATTTCTTTTTTTGCTTCATCTGTATGACCAGTTTCAGAAAACGGCCAGAAGTTTGTAGGAACGCGACCTCCGACATTATCAAGATATGTTTTTCTACGAATTCCACCTTTTCCACCTTGACCAAAGTAGAACAATGGCCACTGTCCGCGATTATAAATCGCAGCTGCCTTTTGTGCAGCATCTTTCACGCTGTCCGATAGCATGATTGCTTTAACACCACTTTTAACCTGCGCTTCTGACACTCCGCATATTGATGCTCTTTTCTGAGCATCCGCTATCTCGCGCAATTCATACTTGCCCCACTGCGACATGATTTCAAACATCTGATCCTGTCCTAACGACCAGCAACGTCCATTAGACGGGTAAAGAAGTACGCCTGTAAATGGATTCTGAATAGCATAAACCATCCCTTGATGCGTTGTAGCTCCGGGTGCAAAAGCATCTGTGCTTTTCCATGCACATACATCGTTATCCGGGTTAGAGTAACGTGCATTCATTTCTTCGGTACGAGATAACTTGTTAGGATTCCATCCCGGCTGTTTGCTGTAGACCAGAATATGCTCCACCTCGTTTACGATGCCTTTAGAGTCGTTTCGAGTGGAATAAGTGCGCTGCCACGAAATATTGGAAACGAAACAGCTCGCACCAAAGATTTCATCACAGATGGATTTCAAGTTGTAAAGCTCGTTGTCGTCAATGCTAATAAAAATCGCACCATCATCCGCCAGCAACTTCTGCAGCAGCATCAGCCGAGGATACATCATGCAGAGCCACTTGTCATGGCGTGTCAAATCCTCGCCTTCCTTGCCGACTACTTCACCCAGCCACTTTTGAATATGTGGATCATTGACATTATCATTGTAGCACCACTTCTCATTGCCAGTGTTGTAAGGAGGATCGATGTAGATACACTTCACCCGGCCCTCATACTGCGGCAGCAGAGCTTTCAGGGCTTCCAGATTATCGCCGTGGATAATCATGTTATCACTGCCGTTGTCCTCGGTGTGCTTGCCCATTTTGTCAAAGCTATACTGACGCTCCAACACACGGAACGGCACTTCCTGATGATGATTGACAACTTTGCTTTTTCCGATCCATTCCAAAGTAGGCATGGTGTTTTCTCCGTTTCTCTGTGAAAGTTCTTTCACGTTTAATAATAACAAGTTGGGCGGCAAAGCGCAACGGTTCCGGCAAAGAAATACAAGTTTGATGAACAAAATTGCAAGTCGCAAAAGCGTTTTGCAAAAACGCGTAGCCTGCATCCGTCGGATGCAGTTCAAGGGTTTGGGATTTCCCAACAAGCATTTTGCAACGCAAAATGGTCTTTGTATATACGAAGACACTGCTTGCTACGGCTATGAACGCCTTTTGAATTGCAAAATGATTTTTCAGTTGCTATACTGGGCTTATCAAAGTTTTTTCGGGAGGATGCCGCAGCGACTGCACAGACAATGCAAATCAGGAACCGACCTTGCCGCATTTACGGCGAAGCCCATGCGGAATATCTGCTGCTCCAAATGACAGGCGAGCACGAGCTGCAAAGCATGGATGACGAAGTGGCTGCTATTGCACAAAGCAACCGAAAGTATCTGTTTGCGGCCATCCCAGCGGAAAGCTGGAATGACGCACTTTCCCCGTGGAAGTCTCCTGCTGTTTGGGGAAAGCAAGGTTTCGGTGGAAATGCTGGGGACACCCTGCGCTTTCTGACAGAACAGGTCGTGCCAACGCTGAAACAACAGTTCAATCTCCCGGAAAACGTCAAAATCATTCTGGGCGGCTACTCGCTGGCAGGGCTGTTTGCTTTGTGGGCCTCCACCCAGACAAATCTGTTCTACGGTGTCGCCGCCGCCTCGCCCTCTGTTTGGTTTCCGGGCTGGATGGAGTTTGAACGGCAGCACCCGATACAGGCACAGCACATTTATCTGAGCCTTGGCGACAAGGAAGAGCACACGAAAAACACCGTCATGGCTGCGGTAGGCGATGACATCCGCACCCTGCACAGTCGGCTTACAGCGCGTGGCGCAGACTGCACGCTTGAATGGAACAGTGGCGGGCACTTCAAAGACGCCGACCTACGCACTGCGAAAGCATTTCAGTGGGTGATGGAGGAACACGCATGACCATTTTGATCGATGCAGATGGCTGTCCGGTTGTCGATTTGACATTGCAGATTGCAAAGCAGTTCGGCGTTCCTGTCATCATCCTGTGCGACACCTCCCACCAGATCGAGCGGGAAGGTGCGCAGACGCTGGTGTTCGATAAAGGGGCTGACAGCGTAGACTTTGCCCTCGTCAACCGAGTAAAGCCGGGGGATATTGTCGTGACACAGGACTACGGGCTGGCGAGTATGTGCCTTGCCAAGTGCGCACGAGTGCTGAATCAGAACGGTTTGGAATACACCGCCGACAACATAGACGCTCTCATGCTACGGCGTTATGAAAACAAAAAACTCCTCCGTGCCGGAAAGCACCCAAAGGGAAGTGCAAAACGGTCGAAGGTACAGGATGAAGCATTTATCACCACACTGACAAATATTTTTGTAACCATCTAATTTTTCTTGAATTAAGAACTTGAATTGCAACCGCCGCTCACTCTTTCCCGGAGTGAGCGGCGGTTGTTTCTTGTTCAGCGCATCTTGTTTTGTTGACTTTCTGTCAATTTTCAAAATGGAGGTTGTCAAATGGCCTTTCTCAATGCCTACCAAGTGAGTATGTTTTTTTCAATTTTCAATGAGGGCAAAAAATCAGCATCAACACCCCCCATTTTAGGCCACTTTTTCTGTTAATAGTAGAAGTGCCTCTTTGAAAGCCACTCATTCGTGACCTTTTTGTTAATTCTCAAAAAGATGGTTGTCTTTTGGCCTTTTTCGTCGGCTACCAAGCGAGAGGACTTTTTCAAAAGCGGAGATTCGGGCTCAAGAATTACAATTCAATTACAATTTCCATTTCGATGCTATGAAACAGGCGTTCTCGATGCCTACCAAGTGTAGGGCATCTTTTTCAAGACCATTCTCGGACTATTATGACGTTTTGTTTACAAAATTGCTTGCAATGCTACGAAATGGCCTTTTTCATCGGCTACCAAGTAGAAGGATGTTTTTCGTCCGTCAAAGTCCAGAAATCTTCCATATGTTCCTTGACAAGTGAATAGTTCAATCGTCCGGTACTTCACAAAAGGTACTTCTGTAACTCGCAGCCCGGTCATAACGAAGACGGGGTGGCTGAAATGCCAATGGTGCGGTGCAAGCCCGCCGCCGGACGATTCCCCACTCCTAGGGAAGTCGAGGACCAATATGGGAGACCTTAACTTATTAACGCAGACGGGTTTGAACTTATCTGCGATGGGGGAGTTGGAACTACTGCCAGCTCTCTTTACATTGCCACCTGACCGCAGCTTTGCTGCAAAGGATATAACCGCAGGTAACACACTTTTTGACCTTAAACTACTTATGCAGAAGGAGTGCCTATGAAGTTTAACGATGCCTATTCCCAGATGTTTCCCGGCTACCCCGATGCCGTCAGCCTTCAGCAGGCTGCGGAGATGCTTGGTCTGAACCGCCACACGGTCGGGGAACTGATCCGTTCCCGCCGCCTGTTTGCGCTTAAAATCGGCCGCACCTACCGTATCCCGAAGCTGAGCGTGATCGAGTTCCTGCTCACCGGACAGAGCACCTTCCCGGCTGGAAATCCGCCGCTGGATGTGGTATGCTGTGGGTGCAGCAACGGACAGCACGCCTGTTGACCCAAAGGAGGTTTATGATGAAAACTACAGGGTCTGTCCAAGAGAAAAATGGACGTTTCTATTTCGTGGTCAATCTTTATGATGCCAACGGCAAGCGGAAGATCAAGTGGATCTCCACAGGTCTGACCGTCCGGGGCAACAAGCGCAAGGCAGAATCCATGCTCCGGGAAGTATTGCTCCACTATGATGAGACCGGGGAGCTGCCCACAGGGCGGGGCGGAGCCTACGAAAAAGTAGATGCTAAAACCGCTAAGCCCTTGCCGCAGCATCTCCAACCCGTCAGCAAGTCGGAGATGCTGTTTCTGGACTATCTCAACGAGTGGGTGCAAGTCCATAAAGCATCCATCCAGCCTGCAACCTTTATCAGCTACAATCGGATGATCACCGGGCGCATCACGCAGTATTTTGAGCCGCTGGGCTTGAAGCTGTGCGAGGTCACGCCGCAGGTGCTGGATGAGTTTCAGGAGAAGATCTTGCTGGAGGGCTACACCACTAACACGGTCATTCACTACCACGCCATCTTCGGTAAAGCGTTCAAGGATGCCGTCCGCAAGGACTATCTGGAAACCAACCCGATGCTGAAAGTTGACCGTCCGAAAAAGAACAGCTTCCGGCCCAACTTCTACTCCAAGGATGAAGTCCAGCAGCTGCTGGAAGTATCGCAGGATGACCCCCTGCACCTGTGCATCCTCATTACAGCCTACTACGGTCTGCGCCGCAGCGAGGTGCTTGGGCTGAAGTGGTCGTCTATCGACTTTGAGCGCAAGTCCATCACCATCAATCACAAGGTGACGGAACAGTTAGTGAACGGCAAGTACGTTCCTGTGGTCAGCGATGTGATGAAGAACAAGACCAGCTGCCGCACCCTGCCGCTGATCCCGGCTGTGGAAGAAGAACTTCTGAAGCAGAAGGAAAAGCAGCAGCTTTACCGCAAGCTGTTCAAGAAGAGCTACAGCACTGAGTATCTGGATTTCGTCTGCACCGATCAGGAAGGCAAGCTGATCCGCCCGAACTTCGTGACGGAGCACTTCGACTGGCTGCTGACCAAGTACGGGCTGAAGCACATCCGTTTCCACGATCTGCGCCACAGCTGCGCCAGCCTGATGGTGATGAACGGCGTATCTATGAAGCAGGTTCAGGAATGGCTGGGGCACAGCACCTTTTCTACCACCGCTGACATCTACGCACATCTCGATTACAAAAGCAAACAGGGGTCTGCTGGGGTCATTGCGAACCTTTTGGGAGAATCCAAACTCCCCAAGTAATTATGGATTTATCGTTCATGTATAAAGCGTACTGCAATAAGAAAAAAGCGGCCTTTCTCTGCTTGACGCAAAAGAAAAAGCCGCAAATTCGTTTGAATCTGCGACTTCTGGCGGAGATGGTGGGATTCGAACCCACGTGCCCAATTAAGGACAAAACGATTTCGAGTTTTTCCTGCTTCATGGTACTTGGTGGAAGATAGAGGGAATTAGCCCACTTTGCCAGAAGATACGAACCATCGAATTTACGCTCAAAATTTCATCAAGATCCCAAATCACTAGGCTCTGTGCGGATTTGAACCCACTTTCCAAAACGCAGAAAAATCAGCCGTTTGGAGAGAATTGGGAGAGATTTTATGCCCGTTGGAGAGAACGGGCGAGAGAGATTCCGGGAGCCAAAATCCATCCATACAATATGTTGCCTTCTGACGCTGACCAAATCAAAGCAGCAAAGGATGGATGAATATGAGAACGCTGTTAGAGTGCTATAAAATTCTCGAAGAATACCCCAACGGAATGACGAAAGACCAGTTCTACCGTGTTGCCCGCATCAACAAGCAACACGCAAAGTACCTTCTGGATTTCGGTCTCGTTCCGTGTATCAATACAGGAAAGAAAACACGCAAATACCATATTGCGACCCACGATGTGATCACCTACTTGTGTGACCGTGAAGATCATCCCGAAAAGTATAAAGTGCCAACGGGCTTTTATATCGGAAAGAACGGCTGCTCCAAACGGCACCCGGACAAGTCTGCCGCAGAGATTATACGCTTCAATTTTACAGAGCCGGAAAAAACAGGGCTGTATACCATGTGGGAAAAGCTCACGGTTGGATATGATGATCTGCTGACCACCCCGGAAGTTTCGGAACTGACCGGCTACTCTGCACAAAGCATCCAGCGATGGTGCAATCAGAAGATCCTTGTAGGATTCAAAATTCGTGGTACATTGACGATTCCTCGGCTGGCAGTCGTTGAGTTTATGTCCGGCGACCGTGCAACGGGTATTGTCCGAAAATCCTCAAAGCACCTTGACCTGCTCCGCACTTATGCACAGGACTGCCACGAGGGTGCAATGACCATTACATACTAAACAGACAGGACTGCTCCACAACGAAATGTATGTGAGGCAGTCCTTTTTGCTTAGATGCAAAGATTATTCTTTCGGTAATTATTCTTAGTAGAATAACTACTTGAAACAGAAGGAGGGAAGTTTTCCACATGAAGGAGCACTCACAGTTGAAAATCCGAGGACACACCAAATGACGCTGGATTATTTCTATGGTCAGTCGGGCGAATTGTTCTCCTACTTCCGCATCCCCAAGGCACTGTTCCAAGACAGCCGTTTCCGGCAGCTTTCTACCGATGCCCGGACACTGTACGGCATCCTGCTGGACCGCATGAGCCTGTCAGTCAAGAACGGCTGGCTGGACGAGCAGGGGCGAGTGTATATCATCTACACAGGCCGGGAAGTACAGGAATCCCTCTGTTGCGCCGAACACAAGGCGGTCAAGCTGTTCCGGGAATTGGAGCAGCTCGACCTCATCGAGCGCAAACGTCGTGGGCTGGGCAGACCAAGCCTGATCTACGTCAAGGATTTTTCCTCCGGCTTGCCCAAAGCGCAAGTACAGAATTGCCCAAACAGCAATTCTGGTGCTGCCGAAAGCACAATTCTGGAACAGCCAAAACCGCAAGCAAATAAGACTGATAAGAATAAAACAGAGTGGAACGATCCTGACCCTATCTATTCCGGGGGCATCCGGGAGCAGCTTGAGGATTATTTTTGTCAGGCATTGGAGATAGACCTCCTGCTCCGGCTCTGCCCGGATGATGAGGACACCATCTATCAGATCGTAGACATGCTTGTGGACACCTGTTCCACCAAACGCAAGATGTTGCGGATCGCAGGAGATGACAAGCCTACCGAGGTGGTACGCAGTCGGCTGAAAAAACTGAATGCCGACCATATCCGCTTTGTGCTGGATTCACTGGCAGAAAACACTGCCCCGGTTCGGAACATGAAGCAGTATCTGCTGGCGATGCTCTACAATGCGCCCACCACCATGAACCTCTACTATCAGAACAAGACGAACCACGACTTTGCGCGTGGTTCACCGAAGGCGGGGTGATGTTATCGCAAAGAAAGCTACGATTATTGCAGTCACCAATCAAAAAGGCGGCACCGGCAAGACCACCACCTGTGAAAATCTGGGCATCGGGCTGGCAATGGAGGGCAAAAAAGTTCTGTTGGTGGATGCCGACCCGCAGGGCAGCCTGACCATTAGCATGGGCTGGCAGCAGCCGGATGAACTGCCCACCACCCTTTCTACCCTGATGGCAAAAGCCATGAATGACCAGCCCATCCAGCCCGGCGAGGGCGTTCTGCACCATGCAGAGGGCGTTGACCTGATTCCGGCGAACATCGAACTGGCAGGGCTGGAAGTGTCTCTCGTCAACTGCATGAACCGGGAAAAGATGCTCAAACAAGTGCTGGAAGGTGCGAAGTACGACTACGATTTCATTCTGTTGGACTGCACCCCTTCCCTTGGGATGCTGACCGTCAATGCCTTGGCAGCAGCGGACACCACCCTGATTCCGGTGCAGGCGCAGTACCTGTCTGCGAAGGGCTTGGAACAGCTTTTGCAGACCGTCCAAAAAGTCCGGCGGCAGATCAACCCGAAACTAAAAATTGAGGGCATTCTGCTGACTATGACGGACAACCGCACCAACTACGGGCAGCAGATCGACAATTTGATTCGAGGTGCCTACGGCAGCAAAATCAAAGTGTTCGACCAGACCATTCCCCGGTCTGTCCGTGCTGCGGAGATCAGTGCCGTGGGCAAAAGCATTTTCCAGCACGACCCCAAAGGCAAGGTGGCAGAAGCCTACCAATCTCTGACGAAGGAGGTGATGGCGAATGCCGAAAGGCAGCTTAAACATGTCGCTGAAAGGGGCAGATGACATTTTCTCCACCGAGGAATCCCGGCAGGAGCAGCAGCGTGAGCAGGTGCAGCAAATCCCTATCGGTGAACTGCATCCGTTCACCAACCATCCTTTCAAGGTCGTGGATGATGAAGCCATGACCCGGACGGTAGAAAGTATCGCTCAGTTTGGTGTGCTGGCTCCGCTTATCGCAAGGCCGCGCCCAGATGGTGATGGTTATGAAATCATTTCCGGGCACCGCCGTCAGTTCGCCGCAAAGATGGCCGGACTGGAAACGCTGCCTGTCATTGTAAGAAATATGGACGATGATGCTGCCACCATTTTGATGGTCGATTCCAATTTACAGCGAGAACACATTTCGCCTAGCGAAAGGGCTTTTGCGTACAAAATGAAGATGGATGCTATGAAAAGAACTGCTGGTAGGCCATCAAAAGAAAATTCCCGACAAGTTGTCGGGAATTTTGAAACAGCCGATCTTATTGGTAAAGAAAGCGGTGAAAGTGGCAGACAAGTCCAACGATTTATTCGTTTGACGAACCTCATTCCTGAACTGCTGAATATGGTAGATGAGAAAAAAGTATCATTTAATCCTGCGGTGGAACTGTCTTATCTCTCTACTGAACAGCAGCAGGAGATGATAAATGCCATGGACGATACGCAAAATGCGCCCTCATTCTCACAAGCAAAGCGCATAAAAAAGTTGGCACAGGAGGGCAATTTCACATCAGAAGCCGTAGTTGATATTATGGGGGAAGAAAAGAAAAGCGAGTTGGATACCGTGACCATCAAAAACGAGATCCTGCGGAAGTATTTCCCACGCAGCTACACTCCCAAACAGATGGAGGAGAAGATCATCCAGCTTTTGGATGCGTGGCAGCGCAAACAGCAGCGGCAGAATGAACGCTGACTTATACCGTAACGAAAGACCCGATGGGGTCTTTTTCTTTTGCAAACAAAAGGAGAAAACGCCTATGAAAAACAACGCTACCCGTACCATCCGCTCCGAGGAGATCACCATTGATGTGCGTATCTGCGCTGCACTGGCGGCAAACCGGGGCGGCGAGGTCTACCTCGCAGCCATTGCCCCGGATATGGAGCTGACCATCATCACGCTGGATGAGGCTCCCGACATCCTGCCCTGCTTTGACGAGGACGATGCCTGCTTGAACCTTCCCAACACCTCGCTGCTGCTCTGCTACAATCCGGCGCAGGTGCTGAAGATGGGCGGCAAGCACTACCTGACCGGCCCGGTGATTCTGGTCCGCACCAACATGGACGGCAAGGTCATCTCGCTGACCATTGATGAGGTCTACCTGTTTCAGAAGTATCTGGCAAGCCACAGCATCACCCTGATGGCAGATGGTCAGAAGCTGCCCTGCATCTGCATCGACTGAGGTGTGCTATGCTGAACTTTTTTATCGGATTCGCATTTTTTGAAGCAGGTGCGATTTTCGGATTCTTCGTGGCGGCTCTGATGCAGGCGGCACGGAGCGGTGAGATCGGACTGAACGGAAAGGAGAATTCGCATGGCTGAAAACACCTTGTCGGTGCTGAAAATTGCGCCGGGACAGCGTCCGCAGCAGGTCGAGATCGATAACGACCTGAAAGCCTTGCAGGAGGCAGTAGGCGGCTCGATCGGCGCAAGCTACCCCTTTGCTGATGACCCGGTTGCCATCGTTTATAATGATGACGGCAAGCTCATGGGACTGCCCCTGAACCGTGCCCTTCGGGATGAAAACG
>OBXH01000325.1_pt1 | contig 55122 bp, 34 predicted proteins | sample 1538101 | NCBI WGS metagenome assembly OBXH01 (sample SAMEA2580141, study PRJEB22360) | human gut metagenome | biome: human gut; feature: human-associated habitat; material: faeces | place: Denmark | collected 2008/2010 | reverse complement strand
ATGGGTGGATTCCCGAGTGGCCAAAGGGGACAGACTGTAAATCTGCTGGCACTGCCTTCGAAGGTTCGAATCCTTCTCCGCCCATTTGATGAATATAATTCATCACTTTTGCATAATATGATATATAGATGACGCGGGGTAGAGCAGCTCGGAAGCTCGTCGGGCTCATAACCCGAAGGTCACAGGTTCAAATCCTGTCCCCGCTACTTCGCCTAGATAGCTCAGTCGGTAGAGCAGAGGACTGAAAATCCTCGTGTCACTGGTTCGATTCCGGTTCTAGGCACTAAGTTGAGATAATTACTACATTCGTGTGGTGGTTATCTCTTTTTTGTTATAATTATAAATAAGCAAATAAAGAAATTGTGCAATATTCTAAATTTACTTATTTGTAAATTATAATTTAAGTTAAGAATAATTTTTTTTAATGAGTCTGTGACATAAATAAAAATGTCTTATTTATAGAATTATATCTGTGAAGTAAATAAAAAAGGCTTATTTACAGAAATTAAGATTGATTAGATAAAAATTGTTATAGTTAATTAGATGGTATAGATAGCAATAATAAAATGAAGAGGAAATGAAATAAATGAAAGATAATTACAAGTATAAAGATATGATATCGCATTTAAGGGAATACAGCGAAGAAAATGTAGTTCCAATGCATATGCCGGGGGCTAAGCGCAATAACAGGCTGATTAATGAGTATATGCCGGATATAGGTAATCCGTATGAGATTGATATAACGGAGATTGACGGTTTTGACAATATGCATAATGCAGAGGGTATAATAAAGGCTGCATTTGACAGGACGGCAAGGCTGTATGGTGCTGACGAGAGCCTTTTTCTTGTAAATGGAAGTACGGCGGGAAATATGGCGGCGATATGTGGAGTTACCAATAAAGGCGACTGCATAATAGCAGCAAGAAACTGTCATGTGTCGGTGTATAATGCGATTATCCAGAATGAGCTTGAGGTTGAATATGTTTATCCACAATATGATGAAAAGTACGGATATTATAAGGGGATAACTTTGGAAGAAATCAAGGAAGCTGTTGAAAAGCATTTGCTGGTTTCTGAAAATATAAAGGCAGTGGTTATAACATCACCTACATATGAGGGAAATGTGTCGGATATAAAAAGTATTGCGGAGTATCTTCACAGTTACAATATTCCGCTGATTGTTGATGAGGCTCACGGGGCGCATTTTAGGTTCTCAGAGGAATTTCCGGCGACAGCGGTTGAGTGTGATGCAGATATAGTTATAAACAGCGTTCATAAGACATTACCATCGCTTACACAGACAGCGGTTATGCATATTAATTATGGATATGTAAATGTGGAAAAGGTGCGAAGATACTGGAATATATATCAGTCCACAAGTCCATCTTATATACTTATGGGTTCTATTGACAGGTGCATGAGTATTATTGAAAAGGATGGAAAACTCCTTTTTGATAATTATATAAGAAGGCTGAAAGAATTACGTGGCAGACTTAAGCAGTTAAAGAATATCAGGCTGATAGAGTCGGATGACATATCTAAAATTGTTCTTGGGTATCGTAGCGGAAAAGAGCTTTATGAAGTATTATTAAAGAGGTATGGCATACAGCTTGAAATGTCATCACTTAAGTATGTTATTGCAATGACTTCAATATTTGATGAGCAGAGCAATTATGACAGGTTATATAATGCGCTTCGTGAGATAGATGAAGATGATAATCAGGATAAATGTATGTCGGATGAAAAGGCTTGCGTTTCGGATGGCTGCGTATCAGAGGGTAGTATGCAGAATGATGGCAATTCAGAAAATAGAGTGTCAGGTAACTTGATGTTAAATGATACACTTAAAGATAATAGCATACATAATTCCAGCGTGGCAGTAACTTACAATAGCGCAGATATTATTGAAAATAATAACATTGAAAAAGATAGAAACAATAAAAATAATGCATACAATAAGTGTAATAATTATGATAAAGATATATCAGAAGTCAATATAGCAGGCTTTAATAATAAATGTGCCATGAAAATATCAGAGGCGCTTAATATTGGTGACGAGTGTGGATATGATACAGTTTCAATGGATAGTGGTGATGTGTATGGCAGAATAAGTGCGGCGATGGTGTATGTCTATCCACCAGGAATACCGATATTGTGTCCGGGTGAGGTAGTATCGGAAAATGTTGTTGATATTATAAAGCAGGCGGTTGAAGAAGGACTTGAAGTTGTTGGATTAGAAGAAGCTGGTAATGAAATTAGGAAAAGGAGCATTTTATGCCTGAGATAGCATTTTTAATGGGAAAAAGTTCAAGTGGAAAGGACCATATATTTAAGGCGGTTGTTGAGGATAAGAGCTTGTGTCTTAACACGATAACCATGTATACAACAAGACCTATGAGGGCAGGTGAGGCTGACGGGGTTGAGTATTATTTTGTGGATGATAAGACAGCTTGTGAGCTTGAAAACAGTGATAAGATTATTGAGATGAGAAAGTATCAGACGGTGTATGGTGAATGGAAGTACTTTACGGCGGATGACGGACAGATAGTGCTGGGAGAGGGAAAACGCTACATCGTGATAGGAACACTGGAGGCTTACAATAAGTTTGTACAGTACTTTGGAAAAGAATGTATGCTTCCGATATATATAGAAGTCGATGATGGAATAAGGCTTCAGAGGGCGATTAAGAGAGAGCAGAAGCAGGAAGTTCCACATTATGAGGAAATGTGCAGACGTTTTCTGGCAGACAGCGTTGATTTTTCAGAGGAAAATATTAAAAATGCTGGGATTGATAAGAGATTTTATAACAATGGTGCGATAGAAGAATGTATATCGCAGATAAAAGAGGAAATAAAGACAAGATTGTGTTAATTATGCATTTATGATAATATGATGTAAGGATGCCAGAGTAAAAAGGTCGGAAAGTTGTTCGTGCTTGTACGATAAGATTACGGGCTTTTTGATACTGACATCGTGTAAGTGGCAAGTTAATTTGACACTTAGATAGTGCCTTTAGGATTAGTATCATATTGATATACATAATAGGCAGAAGTTAATGTTACTGTTTGGAAAGAGATATGCATTTTCTTGAGTTGTTTAAGGATTGCGTTAATTGCAAGGTAATGTAGCAATCCTGATACAGCAGTGAGAGGCAGAATTTACTTTTGATACTAAAATCATAAATACACATAAAATAAAAATGTTTTAATGTGTATAGATAAGATTATATATGGCTGCAAATAGTAACAGATTAATACATGGTCAGTCTTATAAGATACAGATAAACGTTGACAGGAATGGAGTTTATTATGGATATTAAGGTTAATGATATTAAGCCGTCATCACAGGTTCAGAGTGTTAAGAGTACGGCAGGTTCGGATGACAGTTTTAAGTTCACACTTATAAGTAATATTGAAGAGAAGGACCTTCAGGAAAAGCTTGGTAATATGATGCAGGAGATTACTGAGCAGGGTGAGAAGATAGCAAAGCATATGGATATAAAGGATATGCGTAAGTATCGACAGCTTGTAAAGGACTTTCTGAACGAAGTGGTTAACCGTTCGCATAAGTTTTCAAGAGAGAACTTTCTTGACAGAAGGGGTCGTCACAGAGTATATGGCATAGTCAAGCTTGTGGATAAAAATCTTGATGAACTGGCTGGAGAGCTTGTCAAAGAGGAGAAGAACCACATTGAAATTGTTGGCAGAATAGATGACATAAGGGGACTTCTTCTTGATATTACAGCGTAGAAGCAAAGAGTAAAGTATTACAGAAAGTTGCAGGAATAAACATTATGAGTAGTTTTTCAGATATTTACGGATATGAAACAATCAAGGAGCATATGCAGAGTGCAATCAGGCTTGGTAAGGTATCACATGCGTATATTATTAATGGCGGACTTGGCGCAGGTAAGAAGATGTTAGCAGGAATATTTGCTAAGACTTTGCAGTGTGAGAATATGGAAGAGTCAGTTAATCCATGCAATAAGTGCCATTCCTGCATACAGTCTGATACGGGCAACCAGCCTGATATTATATGGGTAAAGCACGAAAAGCCAGCAAGCATCGGTGTTGACGATGTGAGAGAGCAGATAATAGCAGATATGCAGATTAAGCCTTATTCAAGCAGATACAAGATATATATTATAGATGAGGCAGAAAAGCTTACTGTAGCGGCACAGAACGCACTTTTAAAGACTATAGAGGAGCCACCGTCATACGGTATAGTTATATTTCTTACAACTAATGCAGACATATTTTTACAGACTATTCTCTCAAGATGTGTAATGCTTGACTTAAAGCCAGTAAAAAACAGTATTGTTGAAGAATATATAAGGAATAATTATGATGTATCTGACTATGAGTGCAGATTTGCAGCTAACTTTGCACAGGGAAGAATAGGAAGAGCGAAGACGATAGTTGAGAGTACAGAATTTGCACACCTTAAGCAGGATGTCATGCACGTCATAAAGAATGCGAAGGATATGACATCCGGTGAGATTATGGCAGTTGTGAAGGATATTAATAACTATAAGCTTACGATAGATGATTATCTTGACCTTATGGCTATGTGGTTCAGGGATGTTCTGTTATTTAAGAGCACTAATGATACGAACTATCTTATATTCAGTGATGAGATTTCATTTATAAAGTCACAGGCACAGACAATGTCATATGAGGGTATTCAGGATATACTTGACTCTATAGACAAGGTTAAGATAAGACTTAAGGCAAATGTCAACTTTGACTTATGTATAGAGCTGCTTATTATGGCTATAAAAGAAGCTATGTAATATTATTATCAAAGTTAAAATGCTTTGATGGCATTAAAATAATAGCAGAATGGCAGCAGTTTAAATTATTGGCTGTAAATGTGTAAATAAAGAAAAATACACAAAATAAGTTGTTTTTGTTTGTATCTTAGATACATTTTAATAGATTACGTAAAATGTATTTTTCTGATATGGATATAATTGTAAGATATTTTTAATTTGCTCATTTATAGTTATTGTATTATATTTATTGTAAATGATTACAGATATTGAAGTGTTTAAGAATTGTGTGAATTGTATGGCAATGCAGCAATTCTGATACGGTAGCGGGTGGCAATTTACTTTTGACACTCAATTATAATATGTATCTGTAGTACTTTAATCAGAGATTAGGAGAGATAATGACTAAGGTTGTTGGAGTTAGATTCAGACAGGTGGGAAAGATATATTTCTTTGCGCCTGGCAAATATAGTGTTGAAGTAGGTCAGCACGTTATAGTGGAAACAGCAAGAGGTGTCGAGTATGGTTATGTAGTGCTTGGCGAAAGAGAAGTTGAGGACTCAGCGGTAGTACAGCCACTCAAGGCTATCATAAGAATAGCGACACCAGAGGATGATGCAAGAGAAGCCAGGAACAGGGAAAAGGAAAAAGAAGCCTATAAAATATGCATAGAGAAGATTAAGAAACACAATCTTTCTATGAAGCTTATAAAGGTTGAGTATACATTTGATAATAATAAAGTGCTCTTCTACTTTACAGCAGATGGAAGAATAGATTTCAGAGAGCTTGTCAAAGACCTTGCGGCAGTGTTTAAGACACGTATCGAGTTAAGACAGATAGGCGTGAGGGATGAAACTAAAATTCTTGGCGGCATAGGCTCATGCGGAAGACCGCTGTGCTGCGCTACTTATATGCCTGAGTTTGTTCCGGTATCTATAAAGATGGCTAAAGAGCAGAACCTTTCGCTCAACCCTACTAAGATATCGGGTGTGTGCGGAAGACTTATGTGCTGTCTTAAGAACGAGCAGGAAACTTATGAGGAGCTTAACAGCCATCTTCCAAATGTTGGTGATTATGTGACTACACCTGAGAAGCTCAAAGGTGAGGTATCAAGTGTCAATGTATTAAGACAGCTTGTTAAGGTCATAGTTACTCTTGATGGCGATGAGAAGGAAATAAGGGAATATCCTGTTGCCGAGATTAAGTTCAAGCCTAAGAGAAAGAATGACAGAATGAACATAGATGACAAGGAATTAAAAGAACTTGAAGAGCTTGAGAGAAAGGAAGGAAAAGCCCATATCAATGATGACTGATGTTAAGATTAATGCTAATGAGAGAATAGATGATTTGTGCAGGGATAATCTTAAGTTAATTCAGAATACAGAAGTGTTCTGTTTTGGTATGGATGCGGTTTTGTTATCTACATTTGCAAGTGCCAGAAAGACTGACAAGGTGTTAGACTTAGGAACGGGTAACGGTGTAATACCGATACTTATGCAGGCTAAAAATCCGGGTGGAATGTATACAGGACTTGAAATTCAGGATATAAGCTATGACCTGGCAGTAAGAAATGTCAAGATGAATAATCTTTTGGACCATGTAAATATGGTTCAGGGCGATATTAAGGAAGCTTCACGTATATTCGGTGGGGCTTCTTTTAATGTAGTAACAAGCAATCCACCATATATGAATGAAAATCACGGTATAGTGAACCCTGACAGCGCAAAGGCTATAGCAAGGCATGAGCTTCTATGCAGCCTTGAGGATGTGATAAGAGAGGCATCAAAGTGTCTTAAGGTCAAAGGACATATGTATATGGTACACAGACCATCAAGACTTGCAGATATATTTGCGGCGATGAACAGTAATCACTTAGAGCCAAAGAGAATGAGGATGGTGTATCCGCACGCAGACAAGCCAGCCAATATGGTGCTTATAGAGGCAGTTAAGGGCGGAAGGTCACAGCTTAAGGTGGAAAAGCCGCTTATTGTATACAATGCAGATGGAAGCTATACAGGAGAGCTTCTTGAAATGTACGGGATGTAATTGTGTCTTGGCGCACCCGGCACAAGTGTATCAGGTACCTTGCGGAATTCAGTGCTTTTATTAGATTTATAAATGGCTGAGGGGTACAGATGTTGGAAAAGCTACATCAGAATGTGCGCAGAAATGAGGATTAATATGGATATTAAAGAGCATGGCGTGGAGGCTTATGATGAGGTGACGGCTGGAGGTGTACAGAGCCATACGGGAGCCGGACAGCTTTATCTGTGTGCCACTCCGATAGGTAATCTTGAGGATATAACTTTCAGGGTGTTAAGGATATTGAAAGAGGCGGATGTAATAGCCGCAGAGGATACAAGAAACAGTATAAAGCTGCTTAATCATTTTGAGATAAGTACGCCGATGACAAGCTATCATGAGTACAACAAGTATGATAAGGCAAAGACACTTGTTGAGAAAATGCTTAAAGGTGAAACTGTGGCGGTTATAACCGATGCTGGAACTCCCGGCATATCAGACCCAGGTGAAGAGCTTGTAAGACAGGCACTTGAGGCAGGCATAAAGGTATCAAGTGTTCCGGGTGCAGCGGCGTGTATAACTGCACTTACGATGTCAGGACAGGCGACAAGAAGATTTGCATTTGAGGCATTTCTGCCAGCAGATAAGAATGAAAGAAAAGATGTACTTGCAGAGCTAGAGTCTGAAACAAGGACAATGATTATATATGAAGCACCTCATAGGCTGCTAAAGACTCTTAAGGAGCTTAGTGCAGTGCTTGGCGGCGAACGTGCGTTGACCATATGCAAGGAGCTTACGAAAAGGTATGAGAACAGCATGGTTACTACGCTTGACGAAGCGTGTGAGTACTACGAAGCCAATGAACCAAGAGGCGAGTATGTGCTTGTCATAGCCGGCAAGAGTCGTGATGTGATAAAGCAGGAGGAGCAGGATAAGTGGAAATCAATGTCAGAGCGTGAGCACGTAGAAATGTATATAAACCAGGGAATGGATAAGAAAGAGGCTATGAAGGCAGCAGCCAAGGACAGAGGAGTGTCTAAGAGGGATATATATAATAAGCTGCTGGAGAATTAAGGGTTCCTTGTGAAGAATTGATGTTATGAGGGATATCTAATTTTCTACTATAAAAATATTGAACAAGTATGTCCGCGTTAGAAAAACAGAGTTTTCATAATCTATGAAATGTATCTGAGATACAAACAAAGGCAAAATAATATAAAAAGTATATAAGTGGAAGGGAATTATAAGTATGTGTAATTTTCTTCCACTTTGTTGTTTAAGACAGGAGGAAATAAAGTATGAGCAATAATCTAGATTTATATGGTGAGATATTTATTAATGAGGTGAGGGATAGGACAATCAGTCTTTTTGATGACAGAGTAAAAGGTAATATGAAGGGTGAGTCTTCGCAGCAATTATATAAGGATGTCCAGACATTAAATGAATCACAGCGTGAGATTATGTATAGGATAATTGAGCAGGTTACAGATTTAAGTATTCACAATATGTTATGTATGTTTGAAGACCATGAAGAGCTCAAATTACTATTAAATGAAGAAAATCTTGTTGAAGAAAGTGACGGTCTGGCGGGAGAATTGTATACAGAGGATGGCTGGATAAAAAGGTATTCAAAGCAGAGGACAGGGGAGATATAAGAGATAACGAGAGAGGTTAAAAGACATATTCTGTCAAAAATGTTACAAAAATGTTAAAAACTTATGCCAAAATGCTTGCTTTATCTTATGAAATACTATATAATTCAACTCATTGTGAAATGTTTCTAAAAAATATTAACAGAAACTTTGTGAATTATAAAAATTATACAAAGTAGATGAATTCATGTAATCGTACTTGTATAAAATATGTTTAATTGTTGATTGACGTATATCCGGGAATTGTTGAAAATCACGAAGGCGGTTAATTACTTAGAAATATTATCACTAAGCTTTTTATAGGAGGAAATTATGAAGAAGAAGACATTTAACAGAGTATTTGCCATGTTTAGTGCAGTACTTATGTTAGTAGGAATGTTCCCTTCTGTTCCAGCAACTGTCATTGCGGCAGAAACTACTGGAAGTGAAGGAACAACAGTCGCAAAAAAGGCATACGTTATGGATGCCGCAGACCTCAAGGCTGAGCAGTTTGGCGAAGATGGCAAGCTTGCAGCAGCTACAGGTGATATTAAAGTAGGAACAGATGATTACTTCACTGTCGGTGCTACAGGAAGTAAGAACTCATTAAAGCAGTTCACAGATGGTGGACGCAGTTGCGAAATGGGTGATTATACACAGGCACTTAATCTCGGTGGTGGATTAAAGACTAATAATGGACAGGCAGGACTTGGTTTTACAACAACAGAGCCAGTTAAGGTTATAGCTTATGTTGCTGTAAAGGCAGTTAATGATAAACATTCATTCCAGTATGCTGCAGCTAATGGCAAGGCAGTATCTATTGATATGGAAAATGACCCAAGTACTGTAAATAAGATTGAATTCACACTTGATGAAGCAGGTCAGTACTGGTTAGGTGGTAATAATGGTGGCGACTTCTTATATGTAGAAGTTCAGAGCCTTTTACCAGAATATTCAATCGAAGGAACAACAGTAGATACATCATTATTCAGTGATGGTAAGCTTATAGCAGACTCTACATTATCAGGTTTCTTCAATGTATACAAGAATGGTGATAAGACAAAGTTAGTTGCTGACCAGTCAGTAGCTTACGGTAAGGAAACACTTACAACATCATTAAGACTTGATGGAAGTCCAACATTTACAGATGGAAAAGAAAAGTCAGTAATTACATTTACAGCTGATAATGACTTCAGACTTACATTAGTAGCAGCCCAGAAGGGTTCAGCAGTTCCAGAATTAAAGTATGTTAAGGATGGCGGTGCTGCAGTTACACTTGCAGATGCAGTATTTGAAAAGGGTACAGCAGCTAAGTACACAGTAGAGCTTCCAGCAGGTACATATAAGTTTGGTGCTCAGAATGGTCTTGATATATTTGATATGAGCGTTAAGTATATCGAAAAGTATGAAATGAACGCTAATGACCTTGATGTTTCTAATGCAGGTGAAGATGGCAAGTTCAAGGTAACAGCAGATACAGCAGTTGGAACAGATGGTTACTTCACAGTAGCCGGCAAGAGTTCAAAGAATGTATTTATCAAGTTAGCAACACCAGCAGAATATAAGGGTGTTACATATAACAATAAGCTTCAGCTTAGTGGAGCTACTAAGTTATCAGATGGAACAGCAACAATTAAGGTTAATGTTGAAAAGACAGCTAAGATTACTCTTGTAGCAGCAGCTAAGGGTGCATCTGGTGAAGGTACTAACCTTATCTATGCTAAGCCAGGTGCTGCTGAAGGTATAGCAATAGGTCAGTTAGGCGCTACAGATGAAATAGGAACATATACAGTAGAAAATGTTAAGCCAGGTACATACTATATCGGTAGCGAAAAGGGTGCTGATATATATGATATCAAGGTAGAATATGACCCAGAAGAAAATAAGCAGGCAGTTGGATGGGATACAATAACAGCTCCTGTTATCGAGTCAGTTACAACAGATGCAGATGGCAATTTCGTAGTTAAGTTCACAGCTAATATTGATGAACTTAATGGTGCTGAAAATGTAAAGATTACAATGCTTGAAGGTGGATGTGAAGTATCTACAATTAATGTTAAGGCTCAGGCTGATTCAGTAACATTTACACCACTCTGGTCAGGTGATTACACATTTACAGCAGTTGCGCAGAGAGTTGGTTCAGCAGATAAGGCAAGTGAAGTATACAATTATGGTTCTTATACACTTGCAGTAAGAAAGCCAGTTATAACATGGGCTCAGAACAAGGGTAACGGAAGTGTATACCTTGACTGGGTTAATATCGAAGATGCAGACAGCTATGCAGTAAGCTACAGAGAAGATGGAAGCACAGGCGATTACACATATGCAGTTAAAGACCTTGCAGCTAATCAGGCAGATTATACAGTAACAGGTCTTGAGGCTGGAAAGAGCTACGAGTTCAAGGTTGAAGCAACAAGAAACAGTGACGGTTTCGTTGTAAATGCTACTTCAACAGTAGAAGTAAAGAGCGAAGCAGACCAGAAGTGGTATGTTGCTACAGTAGGTTCTGCACAGACAACTAATGCAGTTATCACACAGGAAGATGGTACTGTAACAAAGTACGACCTTGATTCACAGGAATCAACAGTTAATAAGGAAAACAATGTAGAAGCAGTAGACATTTCTAACACAAACGGAACTATTGAACTTGCTTCACAGACAAGTGGTAAGATATCAGATGATGAAGATGGTTTCTCTTACTACTATACAAAGATTGACCCAGATACAGAAAACTTCAAGTTATCAGCTACATTTACAGTAACAGATACTTCAAAGACTCCTGATAACCAGACAGGCTTTGGTGTAGTTGCAGCAGATACACTTGGTATTAACAACTGGGGCAGTGTTGACTATGTACATAAGTACTTCAACTATGCATCATCTATGGTATATAGCAGCAAGTCAACATATCCATGTATGAGAAATGTAACAGGTTATACATCAGCAGATTCATCAAATAATGATGGTGTTGACAGAGTTGTTACAAAGTCAGACTTCAAGAATACAAAGACATCATTTGAAGCAGATGCAACATATGAATTCTCACTTGAGAAGACAGATAATGGTTACACAGCAGTATGCAACGGCGAAGAGCTTAAGAGTGATGATAACTCATTCACTTCAGTTCAGGAAGACGGAACAGTTGTTGTTGGTGTAATGGTAAGTAGAAAAATCGGTGTTAAGATTAGCAATATCAAGTTCACTAAGTCAGAGAGCAAGGGTATTACAGCTAATGACAGCGCTGATGAAAAGGTAAAGCCAAGCGGAAGAGTATATTCTTCTAATACAGTAGGTGCAGCAGAATACGAATTCATCTATGTTCCTAACTGTGATGGTACACTTAAGGTAACAGGTCCAGACGGACAGGCTTATGAAGAAGTATTATCAGCAGGCGATGCAGCAAGAGTAAATGTAGCAGTTAATATTGGTGACAATAAGATAAGCTACACATTTGCTCCAGCAGCAAGCGATAAGATTACATCTACAGATGAACTTACAGGTGATGTAACAGTTAAGCGTGCTGTTTATGGCGAAGAAAATGGTATACTTGTAGTTTCACCAGAAGGAATGTCAGACGGTGATGGTACAGAAGCAAAGCCATTAAATCTTGCAACAGCAGTACAGTATGCACAGCCAGGACAGACAATCGTTCTTAAGGACGGTATTTATAAGGATTGGATATCAATCCAGAGAAGCGTAAGCGGTACAGCAGATAAGATGATTACACTTGTAGCAGAGAATACAGGTAAGGCAGTATTTGAAGGTGTTGGTTTATCAATCATCGGAAGCTACTGGCATGTATATGGTATCTATGTAAAGGATTCAACAGGCGTAGGTATCCAGATTAATGGTAACAACAACATAATTGAAATGTGTACAGTTGAACATTCAGCTAACACAGGTATTCAGATAAGCCGTTCAGGCAGCTCTGACAACAAGACAGGTATCAAGTATAAGTTATGGCCAACAGACAACCTTGTAAAGAACTGTGAGTCATTTGATAACTGTGATGCAGGACGTAACGATGCCGATGGTTTCGCAGCAAAGCTTACTTGCGGTAATGGTAACAAGTTCTATGGTTGTATCTCACATCACAACATCGATGATGGATGGGACCTTTATGCTAAGTCAGTATCAGGCGAAATCGGTCTTGTAACTATCGAAAACTGTGTAGCTTACAACAACGGATGGCTTACAACAGATGATATTACAGATGCTAACTATGAGTATGGTGAAGGTAACGGCTTCAAGCTTGGTGGTGGTTACTTAAAGGGTGGTCACGTTCTTAAGAACAGCATCACATTTGACAACCATGCTAAGGGAATTACAAGTAACAGTTGTCCTGATATTAAGATATATGATTGTACATCTTATAATAACTCAATCAACAACAGTGCTTACAACGTAGGTCTTAATACTAAGGACTCTAACAAGAAGGAATGGGTTGTTAACGGATTAATTTCTATTAATAACGAGAAGAATACAAAGCTTGAAGACTTAATTCCTTTTGCTCTTCATAGCGAAAATAACTACATTTACAATGGTAGTGCTTCATACAACAGCAATGGTGTAGAAGCAACAGATGACTGGTTCGTAAGTGTTGATACTTCAGTTCTTCCTACAAGAAATGAAGACGGAACAATCAATATGCACGGTGTTCTTGAATTAAATGAGTCAGCTCCAGCTAATTCTGGTGCAAGACTTGATGTAACAAGTGCTGATGCTATATCAGTTCAGCCAAGTACAGTAGCACCTGGTAAGATTGAAATAGCTGATACAGTAGAAAAGGCAGATACACCAGCAGTTAAGACAGAATTAGAAGTAACAGATGTACTTACTCCTGCTGAGTGGGAAGCTTACAAGGGCGGTGCAGACGTTAAGGTAACACTTGATGTAAACAACGCAGATGAAACAGTAAGCGATACAGATAAGAAGTTAGTTGAAGATAAGGTAGCAGAAGCTGTTAAGGATGGCGTGGTTGGACAGTATGTTGATATCTCAATCAACAAGACTATTGGTGAAACTACAACAGAAGTAACAGAAACAAATCATCCTATAGCAGTAAGCGTAACTGTACCAGAAAAGCTTATTAATACAGATTCAACAAAGACTAGAGAGTACAGTATTGTAAGACTTCATAATGGAGTTGCTGAGGTACTTGAGGGTGCTAAGACAGAAACAGTTGATGGTAAGCTCGTTATCTCATTCAGTACAGATAAGTTCTCTACATATGTAATTGTATACAAGGATACAGTAAACGGAAATCCTGGTTCAGATGATGGCAATAAGGGTGATAATAAGGGTGATGATAACACACCTTCAACACCTGATAAACCAACAGAGCCAACTAAGCCAGAAAAACCAGTTAAGCCAACTAATCCTACAGAGCCAGTTACACCAACAGAACCAACTAAGCCAGCAGAACCATCTACAGGCGATGTAACAGGCAATACAGATGCTGCAACTGACAACGGCGCAGCTTCTAATACAGATAGCACAACAGCTGCAGCAACAGAGTCAGGTGAAAGTACAGCAACTGGCGATATGGCTCATACAGCAGTATATGCAGTATTAGCTATGGTGGCAGCAGGACTTGCCTTAGCAGTAGTTGTATATGACAACAAGAAGAAGAGAATATAATATAACAGGGAAGTAGCAAAGAACTAAAGATAAACGTAAAAAAGAGGCGCGGTTAACATCTGGGGGGGATGTTAGCTGCGCCTCTTTTAGTGTAAGTTGTTTTCCGGTGTCGGTCGTTTTCCGGAGTCCGAAGTCTTATATGCAGCGGTTTGTCTTTTTCTGGTCAACTGTAGCGTGTCGTCAGTCAGTAATCGTATGTTCATTAATAATAGCCTTTATAGTGCTGTACAGATAAGGCTTAAGTGTGTCGATATCAGCCGGCTCTTTATACAGTATAGCACTGTAGCAGGTTGAACTTATAAGCTCGACTATCATAAACAGCATAATCTCTGGTTCTTTAAGATTAAGTCCTGACTCTGATAACATTTCATAGTATATATCACGGAAATTAATATCATCCTCCGCAACGTTAGTTGTGAGTGCCTCCTTGAATATACCCCATGAAAGATTTTTTGATATAAATGTTAGAAGAGTCTGGTTGTTGTTGAGCGCATTTATGATGTGGTCTGCTATGAATACAATCTGCTCTGTAAATGTGATAGTAAAGTCCGGGTTCTTGGTCTTTTCTTCATCAGCGTAGCTGTTAAGCGCAGTTACGGAATTCTTAAACAGCTTGCTTGCCTCGTGGGATATAAGTTTGTTCCTTATATCGTACTTGTCCTTAAAATACAGGTAAAATGTGCCTTTGGCTATGCCTGCCTTCTGTGATATTTCAGCGATTGAGGTCTTAGATACGCCCTGTGTTGTAAAGAGCTTAAATGCTGTATCTAAGATAGAAGTACGCTTCTGTTGTTTATTATTTTCCAGTTTTCCCATATGAAAACCCCATTTCTATATATACTTGTGGTTGCTGTATTTATTATATGTTAATTTAGCAGATATTTAGAAAAAAGCAAGGTCTTTGTTATATGTTTATCTGTCAGATTAACATTCCTTTAAGCTGTAATCATTCTACCACGCTGAAAATAAAAAATCTATAAAAAACTGACTTTAGGTCATTTTATATATTGACTACTGGTCATTTTGTGATAGAATATCGTTTGTAAAGAAAATGACCGAAGGTCATATTTGAGAGTTTTTATCATATGATATAAAGGTCAAAAGTTAAAAAGGTATTTTGACATTTATGTCATCATATTTATCAGTGATGATTAAGGAAAATGTAAAGCTGATGAATATGAAAAAAGACGTCACAGACGTAGAAATGAGGCGAATTATGGAAAAGTTTGGAAAAGTAATTGTAAAACTCAGAATTCCAATTCTTATTCTGAGTTTCCTGCTTCTCATTCCATCTGCAATCGGATACTTTAATACAAGAGTTAACTATGATATTCTGTATTACCTTCCGAGCGAGATAGAAACTATGCAGGGGCAGGACATTCTTATGGATGATTTTAATAAGGGTGCCTATGCGATGGTAGTCGTCCAGAATATGGATACAAAGTCTACCGATAAGCTTATTAAAAAGGTTGAAGGTGTAGAGCATGTTGCTCAGGTTATTTCTTACACAGGAATAGTTGGTGAGGATGTTCCTTCAGAAATAGTACCTTCAAAGTTCAGGAAGTATTTCGAGAATGACAGCACAAATACTACATTATTTGCAATATTCTTCGATAATACAACTTCAAGTGATGATACTATGAATGCCATAACACAGATTAGGGAGCAGACAGAAGGGCAGGCATTCATAAGCGGTATGTCAGCAGTAGTTACAGATACTAAGAACCTTTCAGAGAAGGAAACTCCACTCTATGTACTTATTGCGGTTGTACTTGTTTGTATCGTACTTGCTATATTTATGGATTCATTCCTTGTACCAGTATTCTTTATGATAAGTATAGGAATGGCGATTGTATACAACCTTGGTTCTAACATTTTCTTAGGCGAGGTTTCATACATAACCAAGGCACTTGCAGCCGTACTTCAGTTAGGTGTTACACTGGACTACTCAATATTCTTATGGCACAGCTACAAGGAAATGAAGGAGCAGTATCCGGATGACCACAAGGAAGCTATGGCAGTGGCTATCGGTAATACACTTACATCTGTAGTTGGTTCTTCCATAACAACAGTTGCAGGTTTCATCGCACTTTGCTTTATGAGCTTCACTCTTGGTCTTGACCTTGGTATCGTTATGGCAAAGGGTGTTATATTTGGTGTTATCGGATGCGTAACTATACTTCCATCACTGATACTTACATTTGACAGGGCATTAGAGAAGACAATGCACCGCGAGATTATGCCAAGCTTTGATAAGCTTGCTACATTTATAGTAAACCACTCATGGATATTTGTAATTATCTTCCTTGTGTTATTAGGACCTGCTATATACGGACAGAATCATACATCAGTATATTATGACCTGTCTGATACACTTCCAGATGACCTTGCGTGCTCACAGGCTAACAAGAAGCTGGAAGAAAACTTTGATATGAACTCTATCTATATGATACTTGCTGACACTAATATGTCTACAGACACAGCTAACGAAATGCTTGATAAGTTAAGTGATGTAGACGGTGTACAGTTTGCACTTGGACTTGACACAGCGCTTAAGTCTGGTATTCCACAGGAATTTCTTCCAGCAAAGACAGTGTCAGAGCTTAAGGGTGAGGATTATCAGATAATGATGATTGCTACTGATTACAAGATAGCATCAGATGAGATTAACAACCAGATTAATCAGGTAAATGATATTGTAAAGTCTTACGACTCTAAGTCAATGGTAGTTGGTGAGGCACCTTGTACAAAGGACCTTATCACTATAACAGATAAGGACTTTAAGACAGTAAGTGCAGTATCGATAGTAGCTATATTTGTTATTATTCTGTTTGTACTTAAGTCAATATCACTTCCTATAATCCTTGTTGCAGCTATTGAGTTCGCTATATTTGTAAATATGGGTATTCCTTATTTCACACATACACAGATACCATTCATCGCATCAGTAGTTATTGGTACTATCCAGCTTGGTGCAACAGTCGATTATGCTATTCTTATGACAACAAGATATAAGAAGGAAAGAAGTCAGGGATACGCTAAGAAAGAAGCTATCCAGATAGCACTTTCAACTTCAATACCTTCAATTATCGTTAGTGCGCTTGGTTTCTTCGCAGCGACATTCGGTGTTGGATGCATAGCTTCAGTTGACATGATTGGTTCGCTGTGTACACTGATGGCACGAGGCGCGATTATAAGTATGTTCGTAGTTATATTTATACTTCCATCGCTGTTTGTGTTATGTGATAAGTTGATTATTAATACAAGCTTGGGATTTAAGCCTAAGAAAAATCAGGATATGTAGTCAGAGAAGATGTATGAACGAGTAAAGATGTATATGTCGTAACAGATATAATAATATATCGGGAAATAAGGAAATGGAGGAATAGTTATGGTTAAGAAGACTTTATTTAAGTATGGTTCAGTGTTAATGAGTGTTGTTCTCATAGCTTCAACACTTACAGCATGTGGAACTAACACAGCATATAATCAGACACAGAGTGAGGTTGCCATAAGCAGCGAGGCAGCTTCTAATACAGAGAGCATTATTTCAAATGCAATTAAGAACGAATTATCTGTATCAAACACAAGTACATTGAAGACAAATACGCGTGACGAGATGGTATATGTGTTTGGCAAGGCAGATGGAACACAGGACCATATCACTGTAACTGAAAAGGTGACAGATACTAATGGTAAAACAACAACTAACCAGAGCAGCTCAACAAAGAGCGCACCTGTTTCAATAAAGGTTACTTACAAGTTAAATGGTACTGAAACAAAGCCAGAAGATATGATAGGAAAGAGCGGTAAGGTTACTATCAGATATGACTATACTAATAATGAGAAGAAGACTATAACAGTTAATGGAAAGTCACAGACAGCTTATGTTCCATTTACTATGATAACAGGAACTCTTCTTCCAACAGATAAGTTCAGTAATGTAGAAGTTACTAATGGCAAGGTAAGCAAGGTTGGCGACAACATCATCGCACTTGGTATGACTATGCCTGGTTTAAAGGATACTTTAAATCTTAAGTTTGACGATGAAAGTCTTGATATGGATATTCCTGAATACTTTGAAATATCAGCAGATGTAGAAGACTTTGAGCTTGATATGTCTATGTCAGTAGCAACAACAAGCGTGCTTGATGATATAGATACAGATGATTTCTCAGTTGCAAAGCTTGAAGATAAGATGAATGAACTCCAGTCAGCAGCAGACCAGCTTACAGACGGAACAGTAACTCTTCAGGATGGTACACAGACACTTGCAGACAGTATTCCTGCACTTACAGATGGTGTAGGTCAGTTAGATGATGGTGCTTCATCACTTAAGGATGGTATATATGCTTATACAGATGGTGCAACAGCACTTGCAGCAGGCGCAGGACAGCTTAAGGATGGTATTGCAGCTTATACAGACGGTGCTAACCAGCTTGGAGCAGGAGCAACAGAGTTAGAAACAGGAATTAAAGATTATACAGATGGTGTTGTTAAGCTTGGAGCAGGAGCAACAGAGTTAGAAACAGGAATTAAGGATTATACAGACGGCGTGGCACAGATTAGCGCAGGTTCTACAGACTTAAAGAGTGGAATAAATGCATATACAACAGGTGCCAAACAGTTAGGAGCAGGAGCTGCCCAGTTAAAGACAGGTGTAGAAACTTATACAGCAGGTGTAGCAAGCGCAGCAGCAGGCGCTAAGCAGGTAAGTGATGGTGTATCACAGTTAAAGACTATGCTTACAGAAACTATGGCTAATCAGCTTGCAGAAAATCTTAGTTATTATAAGACTAACAAGAATATACAGGAAAGTGTATCACAGCTTACAGCAGCAGCTACAGGAGCTGGTCTTAGCGGTATTACTATAGCAGACGACCTTACAGCACTTGCAGCAGTTAATGGTGATGATGCTGTAGCAGAGAAGATTACAGAGCTGTATACAAAGTATCTTACAGCTTATACACAGAGCGTTGTTGCTAATGGTGCAACAAGCCAGATAACAAGTTTATATGCTAACCAGTTAGGCCTTTTAGTTAAGGCTGCAAGCAATCAGGGTGCAGCAGGAGCACTTGCACAGGTTGCTGCACAGATTGCAGGAAGCGCTTCATCTATAGATACACTTGCACAGGGTGCAAGCAGCTTAAGCACAGGTCTTGATACTCTTAATGAAAAGAGTACTGAGCTTAACAGTGGGGTAAGCGATATTAATGATGGTTTAGTAAAGCTTAATTCTAAAAATGATGACCTTAATGAGGGAGTTGCAAAGTTAGATACAGGAGCAGATAAGTTAGACTCAAATAGTAAGAAGTTAAATACAGGAGCAGCAGCTTTAAATGCAGGTGTTGCTACACTTAATTCTAAAAATAATTTACTTAATGAAGGTATTCAAAAAATAAATGCAGGTCTTGGAACTCTTAACAGTAAGAATGATACACTTAATGGTGGTATCGGTCAGTTATACAATGGCTTTGCAACACTTAATGCTAACAATCCAGCATTAAGAGATGGTTCATCACAGCTTGCAGATGGTACATCAACACTCAGGTCATCATCTACAACTTTAGCAGACGGCGTTACACAGCTTAATGAAGGTGCTATAACACTTAAAGATGGTATGGCTGAATTTAATGCATCTGGTATCAAGGCTATCACAAGTCTTGTTGGTGATGATGCTGACATAGCAGTAGATACAATCAAGGAAGTAATTAATCTTGGTAAGAATTACAACACATTCCTTGGTAAGACAGATGGAAAGGATAGTTCAGTAACATTTGTATACAAGATGGCTGAATTAACTAAATAATCAAGCTTACTTTTCCAAAACTCTCATATATATGCCAGCCCGGCTGGCGGAAAGATTAATGGTCTTTCAAAAAAGCCCCCACAGTGTATAGGCTGTGGGGCTTTTTTATATATGTATATTAAGGGGCAGAAAGTGTATACAAGAAGCCACTCCTGTAACATCATTCAGCTAAGCTGAATAAGTGCTACCAGAGTGGCTGTTTATGCAAATTAATATTAAGTTTTTTTAAAAGCTCTTGAAATATTCTTCCAATCTTGTAAATGTCTTAGTAAGCGAAACTGCCTCATCTTCACTTAAGTCATCAGTGATGTAGTTAATCATATCCTCGTGGAACTTCTTGTGATGGTTATATGCAGCAAGACCTTTATCAGTGAGTGATGCATATACAATACGGCGGTCTTTTTCGCCACGCGTTCTTATGACATAGCCTTTCTTCACAAGTCCGTTGATGCCAACTGTAAGAGTACCCATAGTAACACCAAGCGCCTTGGAAATGACACCCATAGTTCTTGGTTCACCTATGCCGACAGCCTCTATAATATGCATATCTGTAACAGAAATATCCTTGAATTCGTCTGTAATTAAAGCCTTTTCTTCTATATTCATGATATCGTTAAACAATGTCACAAGTATAGAGTTTAATGATTCGTAAATGTCCATAAAAGCACTCACTTTCATATAAAATTAACGCAAAAAACTAATTACATTATATATTACAACAGGGGTTAATGCAACAAAATACTACACCTCTTTAAACCACTTTAAACTACTTTTAGTTTCTACCGGTTATAAAATAAGGTGTAGTATTTTGGCATAAATTATGACATAACAGCTTCAGCTATCAATTAATTATTTATTGAATTATCTATTCATTTTTTTAGCTTTTAAAGCGAAGGTATAGAGTGTTGTGCTGCTGCAAATAATTATAAGTAGTGTAAGCCAGAGTACAATATTGCTGTTATCACCTGTCTGTGGTGTTTCAACCTTATTGTCAGCAGCTTCAGTTATAGTTTCTGTTGAAGCAGAGGTTGAAGGTGATATTGAGGTATCTGTTGATGCATCTTCAGATGAGCCCGTTGAATTGCCTGCAAGCTGCTGTTTTGTAATAAGATATGTTGAGCAGTGGTCCTGTTCTACTGTCATATAGCCATCATTATCGACTACTGCTGACATCATGCTGATTATGGTACCGTCATCTAGGAGCTGGCTGTAGTAAAGTGTCTGGCCAGCATACGCTTTTCCAACATTTAACTTAATGCTTGCTTTTGCAGGAAGTGTACCAGAATAGTTGTATACTATTTTAGATACAAATATATCATCTGTTACAGCTGTCGGCATATTTCCAGCTTCTTTTATATCAGAAGTAATTGCTGTTGAAAAGTCATAGATTGCAACCTGTGATACTTCTGACATAGTTCCTTTGGCAAATGTAAATGTAACATCATTGTTAGACTTGATAACAACATCATTTGTTTTATTATCTTCTATAATCTTTCTGATTTCATCAACCTTAATAGTTGTGTTGCCGTCGGATACATCTACTATTGTATTATCGGAATCCTTGTCTGGAACTGATGGCTTCTCATCGCCTGGTTTCTCAGTTGGTTTCTCAGTTGGTTTCTCGGTTGGTTTTTCAGTTGGCTTTTCGGATGGCTTCTCAGATGGGTTGTCTGTTGTGTTGTCACCGGCTGATTTAGCTGTAAATGTAAGCTTGTCTGCTATACATTCTACATTATAAAGACTTTCTATCTCTGTTCCGTCATACTTGTATCCGTCTGGAAGATTATCATTTCCCCATACAGGATTATATGTTGCCACAGGATTGCTATAATCAATAAGCCATATTTCATCATTGCTTCGTTCATCTACACCAAGCTTTTCAAGAAGCTTACATATTTTATAAAATGATTCTCCGTTTTCATACACATATGCATCTACATATTTTTCACTGGTAGCTGTATTTATTATAACCTGGCTTGTTCCACCACTTCCGCTATCTGATTCATAATATGAAATAGGATTGTCTAATGTGGTTTTTGTATATCCAGCAGGGATATTATCATATTCACCTATCTTGTCAGCATAATATACGTCACCAAGAGCTTTCTTTGTGGTAAGCTTGTATATTGTATAAGTTACTTTTCCAGATTCAACATATGTCAGTTCCTTAATATAATATAATGAAGTATTATCTGACTCATTCTTATATACTGTATTAGTTGTATATGGGTCGTACTCATAATACCTGGCATATAATCTTGATATTTCCAGTGGATGTGAAACATTATATGTTACATTTTCCTTTAATGTTCCATTATCTCTGATTGGTTTGTCAGTTAGATTATCGCTTGTATACACTACTGCCTTTGAACCAGAATATATGGTGACATTGCATGTGTCTGCAACTGAAAGTACGGAATTAGTTCCCTCAGCAAAGAAGGCTACACCATAATCACCTGCCCTGTCAGCATTAATAACTAAGGAACCATTACCACATATATTGATGGAACCGCCCCAGGCATCACCATATGAACCTATACCTCCGATTTCGTTATCACCAATAAGGTTAATCTTGAAATCATCACCCATCATATTAGTAGCTATTCCTGCAATCTTGTTTTTATAATTATTTAATGTAAGTGTATTGGTTTCTCTGTCATAAGACATTCCATCGATGGAATTAGTTCCTTGTGAAGAAAATATAGTAGTACTACTATCTTCTCCCGTTCTAACATTAATATAAGCATAAGCCCAATCGCCAGTATCGCATGGACCATTAGCAGCTTTTACCTGTGGTGCAGTATATAAAACTGCGGATGATACTGCGAGTACGGCTGCTCCTGCTAATGCGGCTATTTTTTTAATATGCCATTTTTTATTTTTCACCATAAATCATTCCTCCTGCTTCTTGATAATAATTATCATTTATTTATTTGTTTATTTCTGTGCAAAATCTGTGCGAAAATCTGAGTTTCACACAAATCTCCAAGAATCAAATGGAGCGTATAATATTACGTACATATCAGCTGTATATGTTGTTAATACTATATATAACATTATTAAAAAAGTATATAAGGGAAGTCCGCCAATATGCTAAAACAGCGTGGCGGAGTTCCGCCACGCTGCTTAAAGCTGAAAAATAGATGATATAAAGACATATAAATATTAAAAGAATTATTTGTTATAAAGATTAACAAGTCCAACGCGTGATTTAATACCGGTCTTTTCGTAAATAGCTGAAATATATCGTTCAAGGGTACGCCTTGATACGTGCATATGTTCTGAAATAGTCTGGATGTTATCCTCGGTAGTAACCAGGTAGTTAAATACCTCATTTTCTCTTTCAGTAAAAGAATATTTTTCTGCTAATATGTGAAGCTTGTCATGTTCATTTGCAGCTTCATCTGTATACATTGTAAACTGTTGTATAAAATAATATTTTTCAAATGTATATACAACTGAAATAATACTTACCAGAACAAATAAAACAAGTATAAGAATAATCTTTAAAAGATTATTATCAGAGGAAAGCAGTTGTAAAACAAAGCCGGCAATAACAGCAGCTGTAATATTGTTAACAGCACGTCCCATTCCTGCCCAAAGCTCAGGAATTCGGGCATACCAGGAAAGCTCCATGAATTCTGATGTAAAGAAAACAGCAAAAAATCCAGCAGACAGATAGAAAACAATAAGTACAGCTGTGAAAGGCTTGGAAAATTCAAGTAGTACAATACACATGGTTGAAAGAATCATTATGCAGTACATTATGATTCCGGTATATTTTCTATTGTTAATGTCAAATATAAAGCCGGCAGCAAGGCCGCTGAGAGGCAGCAGAATTCTGGCACCCTGCCCGATATCGATGCTTCCATCAGAATGGATAAGCGTTACTGCACTATCAAGAGTGCTGAATAAGCATGCCATCAGCATTACAAGGGCTACAATACTGATAAATAAAGGAATGTAATGTTTATTTCCCTTTATTATATTTTTATCTGTTATTTTACCTATATTTTTATCTACATTATTGTCTGTATTTTTTTCGATTATATTGTCAGTAGTATCTTTGCTGGTGTTATACCAGCTATACCGGTTAAAAATATGTTCATTCCATATTAACAAGATAAAAAGCATCAGCATAGATGCTGACAATATAATAAGCTGTATTGTCTTTATATGAATAGCATTATGGTTTATAAACTGAAGCAGAATGCCAAAAAAATATGAGATGCCAACTGTTTTTGCCAAATGCCTTTTTTCAATCATACATGCAGATACATAGTATACATTACTTCCAACAAGACCAAGAAGTATAAAAAGAATGATCCCTCCGTGAAATATATATTCAAATGACTTACTGCATGTAATGAATATTGTTAAAAAAACAGAGAGTAAGCCTGCTAAAATCATCAGAATGTGTTGAAGTCTCCTGCTTACGAAATGTTTAAGCAGAGGATATAATAAAAAACCTGCTGTACTGACACCAAGTACATAATTCTGGGAAAGAGTGGCTTTTTGTTCTGATACAAGAAGAGAAAGCTCATTTACAAACATATATTCAACACTTAAAAAAATAAATGTAAATAATCCCATTAAAACAATAGCATAGATATGTGGCAGGCTGGTTAAAGTTTTAATTCCGCCATCTTTTACAGTGTCCTTCTGAGGTGAATTCATATAATAAATCCTCCTTATATACGATGATAATTGTGTGGATTGCAAAGCAATCAACGAATTCATATGTGTTATAAAATTATATATTTGAAAGTGTGTTAAGTCAATGACGGTTACAGGAAGGTGAAATTGTCAGCTATCTGACAGCAGAATTGCCAGTCACATGGTGGTGGAATTGTCAGACATAGGACAGTGAAATTGTAAAAATATATCGGGAATACACGCAAATATTCAATCAACGGTCATTTTAAAATATTCAATCCAGATAATTTATTTACATTTTAAATAATGAGTGATAAAATGTTTTGTATATAAAATAAAAGGAGGGATTGGTATGGGATTTAAGAGATTATTATATATTTTTATGATTATTATGTGCAGCATATTTATGGCAGGCTGTGCAGTTCATGCAAGCCCTGATGATTATGCGGTGAATGAAGGATATGAGGTGAAGGGCAGCAGCTCTAAGAACACAGGCAGTGGGAATACTGGCGGAGGAACGTCAGGTATAGCAAAGGATAAGATAAAGGTTGGTGTTATACATTTGTCAGATCCGGCAGAGGGCAGCGGTTATACATATACACATGATATAGGCATACAGGGAATGCAGCAGAATCTGGGACTTTCTGATTCGCAGATTATAAGAAAGAATAATATCAGTGATACTGATGAGGCTGCGACAAGAAAAGCGATACAGGAATGCATTGATGCAGGCTGTAACATAATATTTACTACTAGCTGGGGATATATGCAGACTACGGCTGATATGGCAGAAGAATATCCGGATGTATATTTTTCTCATGGAACAGGATATATGAGCAATGGTAAAAACTTTAATAATTATTTTGGAAGAATATATCAGGCGAGATATCTTAGCGGAATAGCAGCCGGACTTAACACTAAAACAAATAAAATAGGTTATGTTGCTGCTATGGGGCTGGATAATTCGGAGGTAACAGGTGGAATAGATGCATTTGCACTGGGAATATATTCTGTTAATCCGGATGCAAAAGTATATGTAAAAGTAACTAACAGCTGGTATGACCCTAAGGGAGAAGAGGAGGCAGCGAAAACACTGCTTAATATGAACTGTGATGTTATTGCACAGCATTGTGACACTGTATATCCTCAGACACTTGCACAGGAGAAGGGCGTATACAGCATAGGATATAATTCAGATATGAGTAAGGAAGCTCCGGAAGCGTGCTTATGCAGCGTTATATGGAACTGGAGTGCATATTATACATCAGCAGTCCAGAGTGTAATCGATGGGACATGGGATGGAAGCAACTATTATGGAGGCATGAATGAGAATCTTGTAAGTATCACTCCTGTCGCAGATTTTGCGGTTGATACAACACAGGAGAAGGTTAATGTAGCAAAGCAGCAGATTCTTAGTGGAAAGAATGGTGTGTTTGATGGTGTTATAGAAACGAATACAGGAGCAACAGTAGGAACGGCGGGAAAGACACTTGATGATTCTGTAATAACAGGTGGTATAAACTGGTATTTTAAGACGGTAAGTGTGATTGAGTGATGATAGCGTGCGGTTATGCTGCACAGAAATGGAGAAACGTATGAGCATTAAAAAGAAGATACTTGCGATGATAGTTGGTCCTATATTAACTCTGGGAATTATATCAGTTATATTTACTCTTACCAGAGTTAAAAGTGCCATGGTTAACGAGATACAGGATGCACTTAAGGGAACAGCGGCGGCAACGCTGGCTGCATATGATCAGAATACAGGTGATTATATACAGGCAAGCAATGGTGATATATGGAAGGGCAGCTATAATGTATCTAAGTCAGAAAGCCTTGTTGATGGAATTAAGCAGAATACAGGAATGGATGTTACATTTTTCTATGGAAGCCAGAGAGTTATGACCTCAGCAGTTGATAAAAATGGCGACAGGCTTCTTGGTTCACCAGCATGTGATACTGTTATTGATAAGGTTCTTAATAACGGACAGAATTATTTTAGTAAGAATGTATCGCTGGATGGTACTATTAACTATGGATATTTTATGCCCGTATATCAGAATGGAAGTGACAGCAGTATCGTTGGAATGGTATTTGTTGGAACTAATAGGGCACAGAAGGATGCGGTAATCAATTATCTTATGATCACAATAGGAACAGCGGTATTTGTCATAATGCTTATATGTGCTGCGTTTGGAATTAAGATGTCTTCATCAATAACTAAGAGCATAAGAACAAGTATCGGTGTGGTTGAAAAGGTTTCAGCTGGTAATCTTGATGTCTGGGTTGATGAAAAGCTTTTAAAAAGAAGTGATGAAATAGGTGATTTATCAAGAGTCACGATTACACTCCGAGATGCCACAAAGACTGTAATAAAGGATATTTCAGCGAATGCAAATGCACTTCTTGATGCAGGAAATGCACTTAAGGAGGTTGCAGATAAGACAAATGGCACAATGGCTCAGGTGAGAACGGCTGTAACAATGATTGTTGATAATTCAAGCGACCAGGCAAGGAATTCACAGAATACATCTGAATATATGAGGGCTATGGGAGAAGATATTACTGAAACCTCAAGGGAAGTGGATGCACTGGATGTCAATGCGGCATCTATGCAGCAGTCAAGTGAACAGGCCTCAGATACACTTGAAAAGCTGAGCGTAATTAACGGCGATGTTGAACGTATAATAAATGATGTTAAGGAGCAGACTATCAGGACTAACAATTCAGTACAGAAAATACAGGATGCTACCACATTTATCGCTTCAATAGCAGAGGAAACCAATCTTCTTAGTCTTAATGCTTCTATTGAGGCTGCCAGGGCAGGAGAGAGTGGAAGAGGCTTTGCGGTAGTTGCAGAACAGATTAAGAGGCTGGCAGAACAGTCGAATACATCAAGCCAGGAGATAGATGATACTGCAAGAGCACTTATGCAGGATTCTACAAAGGCGGTTGAGCTTATGAAGCAGATGCAGGATATAATAATGAACCAGAGCGAAAGCATGAAGGAAACACGTATGGTTGTGGGAAAGGTGCTTGATGAGATTGAAAGTTCAATGAAAAGTATCAGCAGTATCAAGGCTAGTACACATAAGCTGGAGGTATCCCGTAACAATGTAGTATCAGCGGTTGATGAACTGTCAGAGATAGCTATGAATAATGTTGAGGGAACAAGAAAAACCCATCAGGAAACTGAGGAGGTTGCCGGTTCATTTACGCAGGTATCAGAAAGTGCAGAACAGCTAAGAAAGATAGCTGGAATGCTGGCAGATAGTATAGATTATTTTAAGATATAGAGATAAGACAGCTATGCAGATGTTATATAAGTAGTTATGTAAGTAGTTATGTAAATAGTTATGTAGATAGTTATACATATAGTTATGCAGACAGCTATGCAGGGAATCGGGAAAGCCAGAGAAAGAATAATATGCAAAAGGAAATTTATATTATAGTTTTGAAAGGTAATGAAAGGTAACGAAAGGAAATGCAAGGTAATGAAAGGTGAAAAAATACAGTTTGCATTTTTATCGGCTGAGTAGTATCATTTAATGGAGTATTATTTTTTGGACAGAGCAATAAATGCAGTTTATTGTCAAGGCATATAAAATATTACTTAATATTAGGTTAAAAAGTTTAATGATAGATGGAGGCACGTATGAAGTTCATAGCAATCGGCGAATTGATGTTAAGATTATCACCACCTAACTATGAGAAGATAGTTACAACTCACAATTTCATCGTTAATTACGGTGGAGCTGAGGCAAACGTAGCTGTTTCTTTAGCTAACCTTGGTGTTGATTCAACATTTTTTACAGTATTACCTAACACTGACCTTGGTAAGTCATGTATCAACTACCTTAAGGCTAATGATGTACACACTAAGCACATCATCAAGGCTGATGGAAGAATGGGACTTTATTATCTTGAAGAGGGCGTTTCTGTAAGACCTTCACAGGTAATATACGATAGAGGAAGTTCAGCATTTGCTGAGTATGATTATAAGGATGTAGACTTTGAGAATATCTTAAAGGATTATGACTGGTTACACTTAAGCGGTATCACACCAGCTCTTTCATATAACTGCCGCCGTCTTATAGATAAGGCTATTAAGGCAGCTAAGAAGCTTGGACTTACAGTCAGCTTTGACCCTAACTTCAGAAGTACTTTATGGTCTTTTGAAACTGCAAGGGATGTACTTAGCAAGTATCTTCCATATGTAGATGTACTTATAGGTATTGAGCCTATCCATGTATACAATGCAGATGGAACTGATGTAAAGGATGGTCTTACTATGGACCCATCTTTTGAGGATATGGACAGAGTATTCAAGGCTATTGATGAGCAGTACCATATGAAGGCGATTGCAAGAACTGTACGTTATGTTCATTCAGGAAGTAATAATTCACTTAAGGCTTTCTATTATGCTGACGGAAAGACTTACGAGAGCAAGACTCTCAATTTTGAGATTGTTGACCGTGTTGGTGGCGGCGATGCGTTCTCTTCTGGTCTTATCTATGCTCTTATGCAGGATGGATGGAAGCACGAAGATATCGTCAACTTCGCCGTGGCTTCTTCAGTAATGAAGCACGCTATCCGTGGCGATACTAACATCACAAGTGTTGACCAGATTAGGCGACTTATGAATAATGCTTCATTTGATGTGCAGAGATAGTAAGTTGTGTTAAGGGATATTTGGATTGTTATCCCATTATTATGCTCATATTGAGGTGGGACTTAAGGTTTTCCACCAACTTATGGGCAGACTTATGTGGGATTAGACATTTTGCTCTTGGCATCATATATTATTATAAATTTAAATGTGCAGCCTGCACGCATATAGTTTAACCGGATATTTTAGGTATCTGGTTGGATTGTATGCGGGTGGGGTGCTTTTTTGTTTTGTGGGGGAGAATGAAAAAGGCTGTTTTAATACAACATTTCTATAAAAATATATGAAAAGGTATTAAAAAGTATAAAAAGGTGTTATAATATATAAAAATGTATTGAGAGGTGATAATTATGGATGGCAGGTATAAAACAGTATTTAAACCGGGAACATATCCTGAAAAAACCTATGTTTCAAGAAAAGAGAAGATACTAGGATATACATATGAAGACAGATTATTACAAAGTCTTTCGATTGAAGGGTATCTGACATACATTGTAGGTGCTTCCAAATGTGGAAAAACTGTATTATGTGAAAAAGTTATAGGTGCTGAACGTATGGTATCTATGTCTGGTAATGATTTTACAAAGATAAGTGATTTCTGGCAGGGAGTAGGTAAAAAGATTGGCTTTGAAATGTCATCATCTTTTTCAGATAAAACAGAAGATTACAACGATAAATCAAAGGAAGCCTCAATTATTACAAAGAATTATATTAACAATAAAGATAAAATAATAAAGTACTTCATAGAAAATAATAAAATTCTTGTATTGGATGATTTTCATTATGCACCAGCCGATATCCAGTATGAAATTGCGTGTCAGCTAAAGGAAGCAATACGTCTGGGATTTCAGTCTGTTATTATTTCACTTCCACATCGTTGTGACGATGCAATCAGATTAAATCCTGACCTTGCAGGAAGATTATCCGTAATAGAAATTGATGCGTGGGGAAATGACGATTTATGCGAAATTGCACGAAAAGGTTTTAAAGAATTAAACAAAAAAGTAAAACCAGAGATTATGGAAAGAATTGCAGTTGAAAGTATCTGCTCACCTCAGTTAATGCAGGCAATCTGTTTAAATATAGGCTTACTTCCGGATACAACAGAAAAAACTATAATCAATGAAAAAATAGTAGAGTCGGCGTGTTATCTTGCAAGTGTTAATCTTCCATATGCGGATGTTGTAAGATTTTTTAAGGCAGGTCCGCCATCACGCGGACAGAAAAGACTGGGATATATATTAAAGGATAATACAGAACGTGACATATATGACTTACTGTTGAAAGCTATTGCCGATAATCCGCCTTTAATTGAAATAGGAATAACAGATTTGACAAACCGTGTCAGAAATATAATGGCGGATGCCAATAAAATAAATAACACTAAGGTAAAGTCGGCATTAAAAAACTGGATGAAAATATTAGAAACACAGGGAAGCAGTTTATATAATGTTATAGAATGGAAAGATGAGTCAGTTCATATACTGGATAATCATTTTTTGTTTTATATGAGGTGGAAAAAAGATGAATAGAGTGGAGTTAATAAGTAAGGGGCAGAAGCTGCTTGATATAAAAGATTTACAAGTATTGCAGAAAGAATATGAACAATGGATAGATGATTTAAGGCAGAGTGAAGATTTTGGAAAAACTATGGAACGTAATAGCATTTTGTTACATATTTCAAGCAATCCATATGGTGTGCCAGAAATTGAATTAAAAAAATATAAGGACAGAATAGAAAAATATATAAGATTATTACAAAACTGCAATAAAGAAAACGAAAGTAATAAACTGTTACTTCAGATTTTAAAAAATTTTGATATGTTTCTGTATGAATTTTTCAGAGGAAAGCCACACGGTAAGTCGTCTATCGATATGGACGGCTTGAAGAAGTTCCAGATAAATAATGAGTATGATTTACAGTATATTCTGTATTCATATTTAAAACCGATATATCCATTGTGCAGAATGGAAGTTCCAGAAGATACAGGTTATGAAACCGTCAGAACTGATATTTACATAAATCAGGGAACGGTGTTAGAAACTAAGTGTTCACGCCCTTCTATGAGCCAGAAGAAGCTTATAGAGGAAATAGAGGCAGATATTACACATTATGGTGCATCGAATATATTTTTTTATATTTATGATAAGGAAAAAATAATAGATAATCCAGAATTATTCAAAAAAACCTATGAGAATAAAATTTATGAAAAAAATATTTATATTGAAATATTACAGCCAAAGGAATTGATTTAATTAAATATTTTTGGAAATATTAAAAATGGTATATAAACCGGAAAGAGATAGCACGTCCTGTTTTGGGGTAAACCAGCAGAGGGCGTGTTATTTTTTTGTGTTGGATTATGTTGATATAAAAAAATTTTTTTGTGACAAATTGTAATGAAAGTAATAAAATCTTGAAGAAACGGACAAAATAGCTGAAAATAATCTTGAAGAAAATGACTAAAACGACTAAATTGACTTTGAAGAAACGTATAAAAACGCCTGAATTAATCTTGAAGAAATGGATAAAATAAGAGATAATAATCTTGAAGAAAATGACATTTACTATAGAAATACACATTAATAAGGGAATAAATAAGGGAATACGCATCATTTTTAGATTAGTGTTAAACAGTAACAATTGTTTAGTCCTGAAAGGGGAAAGTTATGAATTTTAAAAGAAAAGTATATAGCAGATTGTTAGAATGGAAAGAGAAGTATTCAGATAAATATGCGGTTTTGTTAGAGGGGGCAAGACGAGTTGGTAAGTCTACAATCGCACAGAGCTTTGGAGAAAATGAATATGACTCATATATTCTTATTGATTTTTCCAAAACAACAACTAATATATTGGAGTGTTTCGATGATATAGCAAACCTGAATATATTTTTTTTAAGATTGCAGGCGGAAACAGGCATAACATTATATGAGCATAAATCACTTATTATATTTGATGAGGTTCAGCTTTTTCCAAAGGCAAGACAGGCAATAAAACATCTTGTAGCTGACGGAAGATACAGTTATCTGGAAACTGGTTCACTAATTTCTATAAAGAAGAATGTTAAGGATATTTTAATTCCCTCAGAAGAAATGAAAATACCGGTTTATCCAATGGATTATCAGGAATTCTGTGATGCGACAGGTGGAAGTTATGAACTTCTTAAGCAGATATATGATACAGGCAAGGCTATTGGGCAGGCAACTAACCGTAAATTAATGAGAGATTTAAGAATATATATGGCTGTAGGTGGTATGCCACAGGCAGTTGAAGCTTATATAGAAGGTAAAAATTTTTCTGAGATTGATATGGTCAAAAGACAGATTATATCATTGTATGAAGAAGATTTTAAAAAGATTGACGGGTCTGGAAGGATATCTGCATTATATCATTCAATTCCCGCACAGCTTGCAAAAGATTCCAAAAAATATAGGATTACTACTGCAATAGGACAAAAGAATAATTCAAAGTCAGAGGAATTATTATACGAGCTGATTAATTCAAAGACGGTTTTACCTTGTTATAATTCAGCCAATCCAAGGGTAAGCCTGACAGATACAAAAGATTTTGACAGTTATAAATTGTATCTTTCGGATACAGGATTATTTATTACATTAATGTTTATTGACCGCCCAGTCACAGAAAATGATGTGTATGCAAAATTACTTTCTGATAAACTGCCGGCTAATCTTGGTTATCTGTATGAAAATCTTATTGCACAGATGATTACAGCAGCAGGAAGGGAACTTTATTATCACACTTGGGAAAAAGATAAAAGTACACATTATTATGAAGTTGACTTTCTTATTTCTGAGGGAAGTAAAGTAAATGCTTTTGAAATTAAGTCATCAGGGGCAGGAAAGCACGAATCTATAAAACAATTTTATAAGAAATTTTCAAAGAATGTAAATAAAATATATTTAATATCGCAAAAGGACGTTGGAAAAGAAGAAAATCTAATGTTAAAACCATTTTATTTAATGCCATTTCTCATAAAGTAAAGGAGTAAAAATAATGCCGAATATACTAATCGTAGAGGATGATATAAATATTAATAATCTGCTTTGTGAGGTGCTTACCAAGTCAGGATATGAGTGTGAGCAGGCATTTTCAGGAACAGAGGCGAAGCTGCTTCTGAATATGAAGGAAAATGCTTACACACTTGTGCTGCTTGACTTAATGCTGCCGGGTGCAAGCGGTGAGGATGTTTTAAAGGAGATAAGGAAAAAGGGAAAGCTTCCAGTGATTGTGCTGACTGCCAAGGATAGTCTGGATGATAAAATCGGAGTATTAACGGACGGTGCAGATGATTATATAACAAAGCCTTTTGAGATTAGAGAGGTACTGGCACGTATTCAGGTGCAGCTTCGTCATATAGAGGCAGAAACAAAAAGTGAAGCAGAGGTAGAAACAGAAGCAGAAACGCAAGTAGAAACGGAAGTTAAAACCAAGGCTGGTATACAAAAAGGACAAGGCAGCGGAAGGCTTGAGTTCAGGGATATGGTGCTTACGCGCTCTACCTTTGAGGTAAGTATCGGTGGCAGGGTGCTTCCTAAGATTACAAAACAGGAATTCGCAATACTCGAATTGCTGCTTAAAAACCCGAAGCAGGTGTTTAGCAAGGAGGATATATTTGAATATGCGTGGGATGAGCCATATATGGGTGAAACAAAGACACTGGATGTGCATATAAGCAATATCAGGAAGAAAATAAAGACCATTACACCTGATGAATATATAGAAACAATATGGGGGATTGGATATCGCCTGCATGAATAATTTACTCTTTTTTTACTATTTATTTGCGATTGATTAGGATTTATTTTTTATGATAAGAGCAGTTAAGAAAAGGAGGAAAAAGCTTTGAGTGAATTATTATTGCAGACAAGGAATCTGACTAAGCAGTATGGCAGACACAGGGCGGTTGATGATGTAAATATGCACATTAAAAAGGGTGCGATATATGGCTTTATTGGAAGAAATGGAGCCGGTAAAACGACCTGTCTTAAGATGATTAGCGGATTGTCAACACCGTCTTATGGCGAAATAGAAATGTTTGGGTATAAGGGAAAGGACTTACAAAAGGTACGTTCAAGAGTAGGGTGTCTTATAGAAGCTCCCGGACTTTATGGCAATATGTCGGCATATGACAATCTGAACATTAAATGTAAGCTTACAGGGATTAAGAAAAAAGGATATATAGATGAGCTGTTAAAAACAGTGGGCCTTGATACTGTTGGAGAAAAGAAAACAAAGCATTATTCGCTTGGAATGAAGCAGCGCTTAGGAATTGCTCTTGCACTTGTAGGCGAGCCTGACCTGCTTATTCTTGATGAGCCGATTAATGGACTTGATCCGCAGGGAATAGTGGAGGTGCGTGAAACCATCCAGAAGCTTGCTAAGGAGCGGGGTATGACAATATGTATTTCAAGTCATATTCTGGAGGAATTATCAAAGATTGCTACAGATTATGGCATTATTCATAATGGATGCCTTGTGCAGGAGCTTACAAGAGAAGAGCTTATGAAAAAATGCAGTGAGCGTATAGAGCTTACACTTGATAATCCTAAGCAGGCTATTCCTGTGCTTGATGATATGGGCTTTAGCAGCTATCAGGTTATAGATAAAGAACATATTCATATATTTGAAAGACTGGGAGAAAGTGCCAGGCTGAATATGGAGCTTGCAAAGGCGGGAATTCCAGTTAAGGGAATATCTATTACAAGTGAAGAACTTGAGAATTATTTCTTAAGGCTTACAGGGGGTGACAATCGTGCTTAATATGATAAAGATGGATGTATACAGAATGTTTCGTACAAAGAGTATGTATGTAATATGGATTATATTGCTGGCATCAGCACTGCTTACCTCATTTCTTTCAAAAATAGATTATGATGCAGTTAATAAAGAGTGGGAGAGGCAGCAGGCAGTAGAAAGTCAGACAGATATAGATGGTCAGACAGTTGATGTGGTAAATGCACAAGACATAGAGGAACAACAGGCAGATAACAGCAACAAGGAACAGCTTTCGCAGCAGAATACAGATAATGTCAATATTGGTATGAGTGTGGAATTACCTACGGAGCCAGGGAAGAAGGTTACGGTAATGGATGTTTTCTTTTCTAATGCACAGGGAAAGTTTTATGCACTTTTTCTTGTAATATTTGCGGTTATGTTTGCAACAGCAGATATTAAGAGCGGTTATATTAAGAATATTGGTGGACAGGTTTCACAAAGGGGGATGCTTATTGTTTCAAGGGCAGTTGCGCTTGCCTTATTTACAGCAATTACCTTTGCAGGGATATTTGTATTCCAGGCAGCAGCGAATATGCTTGCGTTTAAATGTGTGGTGTGGGGTAACTGGAAGGAGATTATACCTTATTTCTTAACAGAACTTACGCTTCATTATGCATTTGTGTTAATATGTATGGCGATAGCAGTTATAATTAAGAACAATGTCATAAGCATGACCTTATCGGTATGTCTTACTATGAATATAATGAGCATTGTGTATGCCTTTATAGATTATGTAGTTAACAGGAGTGGCCATCATAACTTTAGCATTTATAAGTATACAGTAACTGGAAGGATGGCAATGCTTCCTATGAATGCAGGCAGGCATGATGTTGTTAGTTCAATGTGTGTGGCAGCTGTATTTATTATTATAATGCTGTCATTAAGCAGTTATATTTTTCAGAAAAGGGATATTTAGAGAATGAGGATTATTATTGGAATATTAGCAGTAATAATTATTATACAGGCATTTATTATGTGGAAATACCAGCGGCAGATTAAGGACATCTGCCGCCAGTTGTCGTTTCTTATGGAACACGATAGTAACAAGATGATTCAGCGTGAAATAGATATGGGGGGAATAGGTGAGCTTTCAGATAAATTGAATGAACTACTTGACATGCGTAAAAAAGAAAGAAACGAGTACAGAAAAAAAGAAGAGCTGATAGCAGACACATATACTAATCTTTCACACGATATAAGGACACCACTTACATCGCTGGATGGGTATTTCCAGCTTATAGAGGAATGTGACAATATAGATGACCAGAGGAGATATCTTGATATAATCAGAGAAAGGCTTAACAGCCTCAATGAAATGCTGGAGGAGCTTTTTACATTTACCAAGTTGAAAAATGATTCATATAAGCTTGAGCTTACGGACTGTTGTATGAACAGAATATTAAAAGAAGCTGTATTTTCTTATTATGATGAATGGAAAAAGCAGGGCATCTGCCCAGAGATTAGTATTACTGAGGAAATGCTGTATATATCAGGTAATAAGCAGGGCTTAAGGAGAGTTATACAGAATGTCATAAAAAATGGTCTTGATCATGGGGAAAAGAATATAAGTATCAAGCTTACCCGTGAGGATAATCATGCCTTGCTTAAAATCAGCAATTATACGGAACATCCTGAAAATATTGACTTAAGCCATGTGTTTGAGCGTTTTTATAAAGCAGATGTGGCAAGAGGCAGAGCCTCAACCGGACTGGGTTTATCTATTGCAAAAGAGCTTGTGGAGCGTATGAATGGAGATATAAGTGCAGGAATACAGGAAAATGATTTCATTATTGAGATAAAAGTTTTGCTTGTGGTATAATATGTATGAAAATTAATAAAAATATCCCACTATATATTGACAAAAAAATAACAAAGTGATATAAAATGCAAAAGAAACAGGGGCTGTTACGGAGAGATTATATACAGAATATGCTGATTCGTTTGATGAATGGGGGAATGGGGAATACCACAGATTCAATAATAAAGGGAGACATGCGTATGAAAAATATAAAAGAAATAGGGGATTTTTTTATAAATCTGAATGAATATGTATATGCAACAGATATAGAAACCAATGAGATTGTATATATGAATCATAAAGCATTGGAAGCGTATGGCTTAGAATCAATAGAGGATATAAAAGGCCAGAAGTGTTATGAGGTATTACAAAAAGCTTCTGTTAAATGTGGGATGTGCAATAACAGCAGACTTTTACCAGGAGCCTTTGAGGAATGGCGTTATTATAATCCTGTATTAGATAAATATATGATAATAAAGGATACACTGATAGAGGGCGAAGGAAACAAAAAATACAGGCTGGAAATAGGCATAGATATAAGTGAGGAGCTTGCACAGGATAAGCTTATCCAGAAGTATAGAGAAACTGAAGCATTTGTCAATGAGGGCTTAAGAGTGGCACTAGCAGCAGATACACCTGATGAAACGATAAACACACTTCTTGGGTATATAGGTAAAGCACTTAATGGAGAAAGAACCTATATATTTGAAAAAAATATATATGGAAGAGATGATAAGACATACGAGTGGACGGCAGAGGGAGTAAGTCCAGAGAAGGATAATCTTCAGAATCTGTCTCCGAAGGTGTGTGCTAACTGGTATAAGTGCTTTGAAAATGGCAGAAATATCGTGATTAAGGATCTTGAAAAAATAAAAGAGAGTGATCCACTTCAATATGATAATTTAAAAAGACAGGGTATTCATTCGATAATTGTAATTCCTATATATAACGAAGGAGAAGTTATTGCATTTATGGGAATAGACAATCCACCGCTGCTTACACTCGAATATGCCTTAAGTATACTAGAGATTATGAGTGCTTTTATTATATCATGTATAAAGCGCAGGAATATGATGAGAAAGCTTGAAGATATGAGCTATAAGGATGCTTTAACCAAAATCGGAAACCGTTTCGCTATGAGTGACTGTGTAGAGAGCATAGATAAAAAACAGAGTATAGGTGTTGTTTACTGTGATGTTACAGGACTGAAATATGTGAATGATACAATGGGACATGAGGCAGGCGACAGACTTATTCTTAATGCATGTGGATGCCTTACAGACGTGTTTGGAGTGGATGCAGTATTTCGTATAGGTGGAGATGAGTTCCTTGTAATCTGTACACAGATAGATGAGAATACATTAATAAAGTGTATAACAGAGTTAAAAGAACTAATGAATGAGCGTTCTGTGAATATGGCAGCAGGTGTTATCTGGAGTGAGAATGTAATAACAGGCTTTGATGAAATGTTACGTGAGGCAGAGGAGAAAATGTATGCCGATAAAGCGCGATATTATAAGGAAAAAGGAATTGAACGCAGAAAAGGACGGGCATAGCAGGGCTAAAGGAACGCATATAACACAATAACAGGAAATTTTGTGATAAATTATAATAAATAATACAGCTTAATTATTGACATTTTAAGATCAATTATATACAATCACATTATCTGCGATGACGAAGACAGTAGATTATGAAGGAAAGCGATAGCGAGCCGGGATGGTGGAAGCCGGTGTGAGTAGGTCATAGTTGAATATCACTTCCAAGCATCCTTGCAGAACTTTGCAGTATAATATTATGGGTAACATTAAGATAGTATTGTATTACGAAAAGTAAGTAAGGACGGTAATCCTACCGTTACAAGGGACGCATATGATGGTATGTCGTAATTGATATAGGTTAAGTTGATTCAGCCCCTGTCGTATTACGGCAGGGGCTTTTTTGCGTGTGTAACGACATTTGTTACAGCACCAATAAAGCAAGCTAACATCGTTACGATTAAGTAAATGATTTGAAAGGAGTAACACAATGGTATACGAGAAAGTTTCATCAGATATGAATTTCGTAGACAGAGAAAAACAGGTTGAAAAGTTCTGGAAGGATAATGATATATTCCAGAAGAGTATTGATAACCGCAAGAAGGGGGAGACATATACATTTTATGATGGACCTCCAACAGCTAATGGTAAGCCACATATCGGACATGTTCTTACAAGAGTTATAAAGGATATGATTCCAAGATATAGAACAATGAAGGGTTATATGGTTCCACGTAAGGCCGGCTGGGATACACACGGACTTCCAGTTGAGCTTGAGCTTGAGAAGGAATTAGGTCTTGACGGCAAGGAACAGATTGAAGAGTACGGTCTTGAGCCATTCATCAAGAAATGTAAGGAAAGCGTATGGAAATACAAGGGTATGTGGGAGGATTTCTCATCTACAGTTGGTTTCTGGGCTGATATGGATAACCCATATATCACATATGATGATAACTTCATCGAGTCTGAATGGTGGGCTTTAAAGCAGATATGGGATAAAGGTCTTTTATACAAGGGCTTTAAGATTGTTCCTTACTGCCCACGTTGTGGAACACCTCTTTCATCACACGAAGTAGCACAGGGCTACAAGGCTGTTAAAGAGCGTTCAGCAGTAGTACGTTTCAAGTGCGTAGGCGAAGATGCATATTTCCTTGCATGGACAACAACACCTTGGACACTTCCATCTAACGTGGCACTCTGCGTTAATCCAGAGGAAACATACGTTAAGGTTAAGGCAGCAGACGGCTATACTTACTATATGGCAGAAGCACTTCTTGATAAGGTGCTTGGAGGACTTGCAGTTAAGGCCGGCCAGACAGTAACAGGAGCAGCTATTGAAGAAGGCAAGGAAGCTGGAAGTGGTGCAGGCGTTGACTACGAAGTATTAGAAACTTACAAGGGTAAAGACCTTGAATATAAAGAATATGAGCCATTATACCAGTGTGCGGCAGATGTTGCAGCTAAGCAGCACAAGAAGGGACATTTTGTTACATGTGATGACTATGTAACTATGTCAGATGGTACTGGTATCGTTCATATTGCACCAGCATTTGGTGAAGATGATGCCAAGGTTGGACGTAAGTATGACCTTCCATTCGTACAGTTTGTTGATGGAAAGGGTGAGCTTACAAAGGAAACACCATATGCAGGACTTTTCGTTAAGAAGGCAGACCCAGAGGTTCTTAAGGATCTTGATAAGGAAGGTAAGTTATTCGATGCTCCTAAGTTCGAGCACGATTATCCATACTGCTGGAGATGTGATACACCACTTATCTACTATGCAAGAGAGTCTTGGTTTATAAAGATGAGTGACCCAGAAGTTAAGGCTAACTTAATAGCTAACAATAAGACAATCAACTGGATTCCAGAAACTATCGGAACTGGACGTTTTGGCGCATGGCTTGAAAATGTTCAGGACTGGGGAATTTCACGTAACAGATACTGGGGTACTCCTCTTAATATCTGGGTATGTGAGGATTGTGGAGAAATGTTATCTATCGGAAGTAAGGCAGAATTAAAGGAACATTCTGATAACTGCCCAGATGATATCGAGCTTCACAGACCATATATTGATGCTGTTACATGTACTTGTCCTAAGTGTAAGGGCAAGATGAAGAGAGTTCCAGAAGTTATCGACTGCTGGTTCGACTCAGGTTCAATGCCATTTGCACAGCACCACTATCCATTTGAGAATAAGGAAGTGTTTGAACAGCAGTTCCCGGCTAAGTTCATTTCAGAAGCCGTTGACCAGACAAGAGGATGGTTCTACTCACTTCTTGCTATATCAACACTTCTTTTCAATAAAGCACCTTATGAAAATGTTATCGTACTTGGACATGTTCAGGATGCAGACGGACAGAAGATGAGTAAGTCAAAGGGTAACGCGGTAGACCCATTTGATGCATTACAGAAGCACGGCGCAGATGCTATCCGCTGGTACTTCTATGAGAATTCAGCACCATGGCTTCCTAACAGATTCCATGACAAGGCTGTTACAGAAGGTCAGAGAAAGTTTATGGGAACTATCTGGAACACATATGCATTCTTTGTACTTTATGCTAATATAGATGATTTTGATGCAACTAAGTATACACTTGAGTATGATAAGCTTCCTGTTATGGATAAATGGATTCTTTCTAAGCTTAATACTCTTGTTAAGACTGTTGATAACAATCTTGCCAACTACAAGATTACAGAAACAGCAAGAGCACTTGAGGACTTTGTAGATGAGCTTTCTAACTGGTATGTAAGAAGATGCCGTGAAAGATTCTGGGCAAAGGGTATGGAGCAGGATAAGATTAATGCTTATATGACTCTTTACACAACACTTGTAACACTTTGCAAGGCAGCAGCACCTATGATTCCTTTTATGACAGAAAGCATTTACAGAAACCTTGTATGCAGTATAGATAAGACAGCTCCTATCAGTATCCACCTTTGCGACTTCCCAGAAGTTAAGGAAGAATGGATTGACAAGGAACTTGAAGATAATATGGAAGATGTATTAAATGCTGTTGTTATCGGAAGAGCATGCCGTAACTCAACTAACATCAAGAACAGACAGCCAATCGGCAAGCTGTACATCAAGGCTGACTGGAAGTTAAACGAATACTTTACAGCTATCATAGCAGATGAGCTTAATGTTAAGGAAGTTGAGTACACAGATGATGTAAGAGCATTTACTTCATACTCATTCAAGCCACAGTTAAAGACACTTGGACCAAAGTATGGCAAGCATCTTAATGCTATCAGAGCAGCACTTTCAACACTTGATGGCAATGCAACTATGGACGAGCTTAACGCTAAGGGTTCATTTACAATCAATGCTGATGGTGAAGATATCGTTCTTGAGAAGGATGATGTTCTTATAGAGATGACTCAGAAGGAAGGCTTTGTTGCAAGCTCTGACAAGGGTATCACAGTTGTTATGGATACTAATCTTACACCAGAGCTTATCGAGGAAGGCTTCGTAAGAGAAATCGTAAGTAAGATCCAGACTATGCGTAAGGACGCTGGATTTGAGGTTATGGACAAGATTACTGTATATGTAGATGGTAATGACAAGTTAGCAGACCTTATGGTTAAGAATGCAGAGCAGATCAAGAACGTTGTTCTTGCTAATTCTATTGAAACAGGTAAGACAGCAGGATTCACTAAGGATTGGGATATCAATGGTGAGAAGGTTGTGCTTGCGGTTGAGAAGAACTAATATGTTTGTTTAATAGACAATATCTAAGAAAATTACGGTTCTAAATGTACCTTGTAAGGGAAGTTTAGAGCCGTGATTTTTTTTAGGAGGGTTTGAATATTTCAGTGTTTATATGTCTATATGTCTTAAATTGGAGGTGGTTTGAATAAAGTTATAAAAAGGAACTGTTATTTAGTGAGAATTTTGAATAATATGGAAATAAATTGCAATAAGTTTATTAATCGTGTATAATTTAACTATTATATGTGTTTGAAATGAAAGTTATGGCGCTATAATATATACATTTGCGATATATCTATATTTAAGGAGGAGAAGAATTAATGATGACAAGTACAGAAGCATCTTTTAGCAAGGAAGAATTCAAGAAAAAAGTTGTAAGTAATTGTAAGTCTCTCTACAGAAAGAATATTGATGAGGCTGATAAGCAGCAGGTATTCCAGTCAGTAGCATATGCAGTTAAGGACCTTATCATAGATAAGTGGATAGCTACACACAAGACATACGATGAGGAAGACCCAAAGGTTGTATATTATATGTCAATGGAGTTCCTTATGGGACGTGCGCTTGGTAATAATATGATTAACCTTACTAAGTATCACGAAATAAAGGAAGCATTAGACGAACTTGGTCTTGATATCAATGTTATCGAGGATCAGGAGCCAGATGCAGCCCTTGGTAATGGTGGTCTTGGAAGACTTGCAGCATGTTTCCTTGATTCGCTTGCAACACTTGAATATCCAGCTTACGGATGTGGTATCAGATATAAGTATGGTATGTTCAAGCAGGAAATAAAAGATGGATATCAGGTTGAAGTTCCTGATAACTGGTTAAAGGATGGCAATCCATTTGAAATTAAGCGTTCTGAATACAAGTACAAAGTAAAGTTTGGTGGATATGTACGTTCTTACAGGGATGAAGCAACAGGACGTGATATGTTCGTTCAGGAGGATTACCGTTCAGTTATAGCTGTTCCTTATGACCTTCCAGTTATCGGATATGGCAACAATACAGTTAATTCACTCAGAATATGGGATGCAGAGCCAGTTAATACATTTAACTTAAGCTCATTTGATAAAGGTGATTATCAGAAGGCTATCGAGGAAGAGAATCTTGCAAAGAATATCGTAGAAGTTCTTTACCCTAACGATAACCACTATGCTGGTAAGGAATTAAGACTTAAGCAGCAGTATTTCTTCGTATCAGCATCAGTACAGAGAGCTGTTGACAGATATAAGAATATGCACAATGGTGATGTAAGAAAGCTTTACGAGAAGGTAACATTCCAGCTTAATGATACACACCCAACAGTTGCAGTAGCAGAGCTTATGAGAATTCTTATGGACGAGAATGGTCTTGAATGGGACGAAGCATGGGATATTACAACTAAGACAGTTGCATATACTAACCATACTATTATGGCAGAAGCCCTTGAAAAGTGGCCTATTGAATTATTCTCAAGACTTCTTCCTAGAATTTATCAGATAGTAGAAGAGATTAACAGAAGATTTGTAGAAGAGATTAAGGCTAAGTATCCAGGGGACCAGGAAAAGGTTAGAAAGATGGCTGTTATCTATGACGGTCAGGTTAAGATGGCTCATCTTGCTATATGTGCCGGTTACTCAGTTAATGGTGTTGCAAAGCTTCACACTGAAATATTAGAGAAGCAGGAGCTTAAAGACTTCTACGAAATGATGCCTGAGAAGTTTAACAACAAGACTAATGGTATAACACAGAGAAGATTTCTTCTTCATGCTAATCCACTTCTTGCAGACTGGATTACAGACAAGATTGGTGATGGCTGGATAACAAACCTTAAGCAGCTTGAGAAGATGCTTGTATACGTTAATGATGAGAAGGCAAGACAGGAATTCATGCAGATAAAGCATAAGAATAAAGTAAGACTTGCTAAGTATATCAAGGAACATAATGGTATAGATGTCAATCCTGATTCTATATTTGATGTTCAGGTTAAGAGACTTCATGAATATAAGAGACAGCTTCTTAACATACTTCATGTTATGTACCTTTACAACGAGATTAAGAAAAATCCAGATATGGATATAGTTCCTAGAACATTTATCTTTGGTGCAAAGGCAGCAGCAGGCTACAAGATTGCAAAGCAGACTATAAAGCTTATCAATAATGTTGCTGACGTAATCAACAATGATGAGTCTATCAATGGAAAGATTAAGGTAGTATTTATCGAGAACTACAGAGTATCTAACGCAGAGATTATATTTGCAGCAGCAGATGTATCTGAGCAGATATCAACAGCATCTAAGGAAGCTTCTGGTACAGGTAATATGAAGTTTATGCTTAATGGTGCCATAACACTTGGTACTATGGATGGTGCTAACGTTGAGATAGTTCAGGAAGTTGGCGAAGAAAATGCAGTAATATTCGGTCTTAGCTCTGACGAAGTTATACGTTACGAGAACGAGGGCGGATATGACCCTATGGAAATCTTTAACAATGACCAGGATATCAGAGAGGTTCTTATGGAGCTTATCAATGGTAAGTACTCTAAGGAAGACCCGGAAATGTTCAGGGATATTTACAACTCACTTCTTAATACTCAGGAAGGAAGAAAGGCAGATACTTACTTCATACTTAAGGACTTCCGTTCTTACGCTGATGCACAGAAGAAGATTGATGCAAGATACAGAGATGAAACAAGCTGGGCTAAGACAGTTATGATTAACTCATTCAAGGCTGGTAAGTTCTCATCAGACAGAACTATTGAAGAGTATGCTACAGACATCTGGAAGCTTACAAAGACACCAGTTAAGTTAAAGTAAAATAAATAATGTAGAATAATATCTATCCGGTATTCATACACTTTATCTAGGAGGCTAGGTAAGGGGTATGAGACTGGATAGATTTTTTTTGCCACGGATTGTAATACAGTGTATACAGGCGGTAAAGGATAACATAGATGCGGTGGTCACAGACAAGCAGTATGCGGCTTATAAGAAGGCAAGAAGGAAGCATACAGATGCATATAAAGAAAATGCAGTTAATACAAGTGCATATTATGCAAATATGAATTATGACCCCAAAACACATAAGAGAAAAGCAGATAGTGGGAAAAAATATAACAGGGCAAACGGCATAATATATAAGGCAGGTTCAGGAGAACATAGCACAAGAACCTACGGCAGTAACAAAGGCAGCATAATAAAAAGAGAAGATAATGGGGGTTATGTAATAAGCAGCTGCGAGGCAGGGGAGTACGACTACAGGGATTATAATTATTACAACAAAGGCAGTCGCAGCCGTAACAGAACGAAAGAAGAGAAAAGTCCGGATAATAGTGTATACATAAACAATAGATTTGAAAAGGATGACATATATCAGGAGTACAGTACAGAGGATAACAGAATAAGAAAGGCTGTAAGGCGTGATATAGCAGGAAAATGTATGGCGGTAATGATATTTATCGCCATTTATTTGTTAGTGCCGACTATTATAACGATGAGGCTTACGGGGGTTGTTGACACTGTTGTGAGTGAGGAGATTACAGACGGAAAGACAGTGACAGTAAGCTATAAAAATGCGACACAGTCGGTTGATGTTGAGAAATTCATAGCAATGGTGCTTGCTGACAGGCTGTATATGGGTGATGAGGTTGAACTTCTCAAGGCGGAAAGTATTATGATAAGAACAGATATATACCGGATGATGGGGGAACAGATGAATATAGACTGTGAGCAGCTTGGAATGTCTTATCTTACAACAAGCCAGATGAAGAAAAAGTGGAGTAAGGATTATTCGGATAATTACAATCTCATAAATGACTGCGTGGCGGCGACTAACGGAATGACTATAACATATAACGGGCAGTATATTGATGCAAGATACACTTACATATCGGCAGGTTCAACACTTTCAGGTCAGGAGATGTTAGGAGAAAATTATGCGTATCTTACAGCGGTGGAGTGTCCTAAAGATAAGGAGGCAGAGGGGTATCTTGTAGTTAAGACGATAAGCAGCAGGGAATTTATAAATGCATTTGAAAAAATGTACGATGGATTAAGCCTTAGCAAAAAAGACCTTGATAAGCAGGTGCAGACAGTGTCAGCAAGTAAAGAGGGATATGTTTCCAAAATGCAGGTCGGCAATATCGTTATGACAGGAAGTACATTTGCAAGGATATTAGGACTTGATTCGTCAGATTTTAAGCTTGAATATATGGACAGCGGCGTAAAAGTGACGACAATAGGTGCCGGTGACGGAATGGGAGTGAGTGTATACACGGCTCAGAATATGGCAAAGGAGGGTGCATCCTACGAAGATATTTTAAAGACATTTTATAGTGGAGTCAGTATCGGGGAGAGTGCGTGACGTAAGAATAAACATTACATACGATTAATAATTCTTTACTGATATTTTACTTAAAGAAGCATATAGATTTTAAGAATACTCTTTATATTATAAGCAATCTTTGATTAATAAACATTTATGCAGGTCTGCACAATACATACCGCAGATGGTAAATGTGAGTTAACCGGAGGTTGCTTTTTTTGCTGGAAAACAGGGATGAATATGGAATATATCCGGCAAAATATGGAATAGCATTGTTGCTGTCAGGGATTAAAAAGTATGGCAGTAACGTAATATCAGGAGGAAGATATGAGAAGAATGAAAAAAGTTGCTGCGGCAACGCTTACAGCTATGATGGTAGCAAGTCTTGCAATGGGAACAACAGAAACATGGGCGAGAAGTTCAAAGAGAGCAGCGTGGAATAATGCTGCGGCAGAGTCAGCAGATACAGAAACAGAGGTAAGGGATGCCTGTTATGTAGAAGATGACAGCCAGACAGATGCACATAATGTTAAGTCTAATGTATATGCAAACAGCGCAGAATGGGCAGCGTGGAAGACAAAGTGGGAAAGTGTCAGAACTAACTTCTGTCAGATAGCATTAACACCGGGCGAGGATGCAACAATGCTTAATGCAGGCTGGGTTTCAACAACTAAGGATGAAACTCCACAGGTTAAGCTTATGGATGCAAACGGCAATGAGATTAAGACATACACCGGTGTACAGTCAACAAGTGCTGATGTGCAGACAGTAAAGGATGGGGATACAACTTACACATTATATCCATGTAAAGTGACAATTACAGGTCTTGCAGAAAATACTTCATATAAATATCAGTATTATGTAAATGGTGCGTGGTCTGACACATATGATTACAAGACACAGTCAACAGACAGCTTTTCTATAATGTATGTAGGTGACCCACAGATAGGTGCTTCAACTAACCAGCTTGGCGATCAGAATAAAGAATATTATGCAATGAACGACTCTTATAACTGGTATCACACACTTAACAATGCAGTAAGCAAATTTCCAAACTTAAGCTTCATTATGTCAGCAGGTGACCAGATTAACCAGTCAGGAAGTCTTTCAAAGGAAGCAGATGCGCTTGAACAGCAGATAGAATATGCAGGTTTCCTTAATCCTTCAGTGCTTAGAAGCCTTCCGGTTGCCACAACAATCGGTAATCACGATTCAGGTTCAGTTAATTATTCTAATCATTTTAACTATCCTAACAAGCAGTCAAGCGGCGACAGGACAGCGGCTGGTACAGATTATTACTTTACATATGGCAACACACTGTTCATAAGTATTGATACTAACAACTATAATGTTTCTACACATGAAAATGTTATAAAAGAAGCTACAGAAAAAAATCCGGATGCAAAGTGGAGAGTACTTATGTTCCATCAGGATATATATGGTTCAGGTTATGACCATTCAGATTCAGATGGTATCGTTCTTCGTACACAGCTTACTCCTGTTATAGATAAGTATGATATAGATGCAGTTCTTCAGGGACATGACCATACATATTCAAGAACATATCAGATAACATCAGATGGTTCAGAGCATAGTTCATATACAAAGGCACCATCTTCATCAGATGCAGAAGCATTTTCATCTTACCTTAAGGACAACCTATGCTACACACTTACAACAGGAAGTGATGATACAACTAAGGCGATAGACCCTAAGGGAACAGTTTATTTTGAGGCAAACTCAGCAACAGGTAGTAAGTACTATCAGCTTATTGGTACACAGCAGGATTATATCGCTGCAAGATGCCAGAGCTGGAGACCAACATATTCTGTTATTGATATAACTGATACAACACTTACTGTAAAGACTTATGATGCTGCAACTAACGAGGAACTTGTGGCAGATGGCGGCGTTAAGACAGCTTATACTATCGTTAAGCAGGCTGATAAGACAGCACTTGCAGATGAGCTTACCAAGGCAGAAGAGGCACTTTCAGCAGCCAAGACAGCAGGCAATTACACAGAAGAGTCAGTAAAGGCGCTTGAGGATACAATCGCAGCAGCAAAGGTAATCTCAGAAAATGAGGAGAGCACATCAACAGACGTTGCAAGTGCAGTAACATCACTTCAGGATGCAGTTAAGGGACTTGCAGTTGTAGAAAACAAGGATAATACAGATACTGACAAGAATGGCTCAACAGATAACGGAAATACAGGAAATAACCAGAACGGCTCAACAGACAACGGAAGTACAGGAGATAACCAGAACGGCTCAACAGATAACGGAAATACAGGAAATAACCAGAACGGTTCTACAGATAACGGAAATACAGGAAATAACCAGAACGGTTCTACAGGTAACACTAATTCAGGCAGTGCATCATCTTCTGACAGCAAGGTTAAGACTGGTGATACAGCAAGAGCAGCCGTATGGTATACAGTAGCAGGTCTTTCTATGGCGGGTGCAGCAGGTGTGATACTTGTAGACAGAAAGAAAAAGAAGTTATCAAAGTAATATTGAAAAAAGCTATATATAAGGAATATAAAAATGTCAGATAAGAAACATATAATTATCAGAGCTGTAGTTGTTGTGGTATGTTTAGCAGCATTTATAATTGCGGCAGACCGATTAAGAGTTACAGACAAAGAGCCGATAGTCACAACGCTTGGTTATTCTTACGAGAATGCAAAGGTAATAGAGGTGGTGGAGGATAATCTGTCACCTGACGGCGTGAGAGTGGGATATCAGATGTTAAAGGTGCAGCTTACATCCGGTGAATATAAGGGAGAAATAGTAAATGCCACAAGTGCTGAGGGCAACCGGTTCGGTGCGGTATGTAAAAAGGGCGATTCAGTGGTTGTGCATATGAGTGTATCGGGCGACTCTAAAAATGTTTCCGTATATTCTAAGGACAGAATAGTGGCTGTAGCTGCATTTGTAGGAATATTTCTTCTGCTTATATGTGTTATAGGTGGAAAGAATGGCGTTAAGTCGGTGATTGGTCTTGTATTTACGTTCGTGGCAATATTTATGATATATATACCGCTTATATACAGAGGTTTTTCGCCATTCTGGGCTGCGGTAATCATAACAATTATAACGACAATAGTTACTATGTATCTTATCAGCGGCATTGCTGTAAAAACTTTATGTGCAATATTGGGAACAGTCATAGGCGTACTTCTTGCCGGATTATCTGCGTGGCTGTTTGGACGTGTAGCGGATATTGATGGATATAATGTGTCCAACATTGAAACGCTTGCTTATGTAGGGCAGATAACTAATATACAGATAGGCGGGCTGTTGTTTTCAGGAATTCTCATAGCTTCTCTTGGTGCAGTTATGGATGTTGCTATGTCGGTTTCTTCGGCAATAAGTGAAATTCATGACAAAGCACCGCAGCTTGGCTGTCTGGAGTTGTTTAAAAGTGGTATGAATGTTGGACGTGATATGATGGGAACTATGTCAAATACTCTTATTCTTGCATTTGTCGGAAGTGCGGTGAGTGAGCTGGTTATTAATTATGCGTATAATCTTCCGTTCAGACAGATTATTAATTCTTATAATATCGGGATTGAGATTATGCAGGGCGTGTCGGGAAGTATCGGGGTTATACTGACGGTGCCGGCAGTGGCGGTTGTGACGGCCTGGATGCTTACGCGTGGGGAGCATGCAAAGAATGAGGGGAATGTGGCAGAGTAGGTTAATGGTTTAAAATAGCTTAGAAATGTGATTACAGACGGACGATGAAAGATATGGAATAACCAAGAAGTTAGCTGACAGGGGTGATTGTCAGGTTGACGAACGGACGACAGAATATAAGCGGGTGCCTATAGCGCAGGCGGTGTTCAATGCCAGAAGATTTAACTGGCTGACTCTAAGACTTTTCATATATGTAGTGGTTATGTACGCTACCACTCAGACACGCCATCCGTGGCGTGGCTTCGTTTGCGGGTACATCCTTGTACCCGCATAGCTGGGGATTGAAGGAAAAGTCTAAGACTCAGCACAGTTAAACTTCAAGTGCATCTCACACTGCCGGCACTACAGGCACCCGCTTATATTATGTCTGACTGTTGAGTAATGTGACCTGTCAGTATATTAGAGTGTGGTTATTTATTTAATATGAAGTTTAGTTGAATTTTAAGTGTGTCCTATGCATTATTTGTAATAATTGTTCTCTGGTTTATGTCTGTTTCTGGTTCTCACTGCATACTGGCAGAATATTTGTGGTAATCAATTTTAAAGAATATATTTATAAGAACAGAATATTTAAGCAGAAGCTGATATCAGTACAATAAATATGAATAATTTTCCATAAACAGTCATATTATATGATTAAAGGGTCAAAAGGTATCATCGATGCATGCTTGCATGCAATTCGATGTATACCTTAGTGACCTGCACTACACCGAGAAAGTAGCAATTTACTATGCGAAGCTAGTAAATTAGCGGATTTCGAGGTGGAGTCAGATTACGGGAATGCGGAGCATGGAGTAATCTGATTAATCATAAATGAGGGGCAAAATACCTTTTGACCCTCATATCATTATATGTATAAAACAGCAGAGCCTGCAATCATATGGATTGGCTGGACAGGGGCGGGTGCTGTGTGTATTAAAATGCGTACAAGTCTATTGCTTAATAAGTTAAAGCGTGTTACAATTTTAACAAACTTAACAGAGATATAGAATAATGTACGGAACAATTAAAACAATAGCTATGAACGGAGGGAAACTTATGAGCAAATGGGTTTACAGATTTTCAGAAGGCGATGCTTCAATGAGAGCATTATTAGGAGGAAAGGGAGCTAATCTGGCAGAGATGACAGGTCTTGGTATGCCTATACCACAGGGCTTTACTGTTACTACAGAGGCTTGTACCAACTACTATGATAATGACCAGACAATATCAGAGGAGATACAGGGTCAGATATTTGAGGCACTTGCATGGTTAGAGGAGTACAATGGCAAGAAGTTCGGAGATAACAGCGACCCGCTTCTTGTATCAGTAAGGTCAGGTGCAAGGGCATCTATGCCGGGTATGATGGATACAATACTTAACCTTGGACTTAATGATGTTGCAGTTGAAGGCTTTGCAGCTAAGACAGGCAATCCACGATTTGCATATGACTCATATAGAAGATTTATCCAGATGTTTTCAGACGTAGTTATGGAAGTATCAAAGTCTGAATTTGAAAAGATTATAGACGAAGTAAAGGCTGCTAAGGGTGTTAAGTATGATACAGAGCTTACAGCAGAGGATATGAAGGAGCTTATCACAAGATTTAAGGCTTTCTATAAGGAGTCAAAGGGTGAAGAGTTCCCACAGGACCCTAAGGTACAGCTTATGGAGGCTGTAAAGGCGGTATTCCGTTCATGGAATAACCCAAGAGCCATTGTATACAGAAGAATGAACGATATTCCGGGAAGCTGGGGAACAGCAGTTAATGTACAGACAATGGTATTTGGTAATAAGGGCGAAACATCAGGAACAGGTGTTGCATTTACAAGAAATCCATCAACCGGTGCAAAGGGAATATATGGCGAATATCTTATCAATGCACAGGGCGAGGATGTAGTTGCAGGTGTACGTACACCACAGCCTATCACACAGCTTGAAAAGGACCTTCCAGAGTGCTATGCAGAGTTTATGGACCTTGCCATGAAGCTTGAAAAGCATTATAAAGATATGCAGGATATGGAGTTTACTATTGAAGAAGGAAAGCTTTACTTCTTACAGACACGTAATGGTAAGAGAACAGCACAGGCAGCTATACAGATAGCATGTGACCTTGTTGATGAGGGTATGATTACTCCACAGGAGGCTGTTATGAGAATAGATGCGAAGTCGCTTGACCAGTTACTTCATCCTATGTTTGATGCAGAGGCACTTAAGAGCGGCGAGGTGATAGGAGAAGCACTTCCAGCATCTCCGGGTGCGGCAGCAGGTAAAGTTGTATTTACAGCCGATGAAGCCAAGGAGCTTGGTAAGGGTGGCAAAGGTGAGAGAGTTATTCTTGTAAGACTTGAAACATCACCTGAGGATATAGAAGGTATGCACGCTGCACAGGGCATACTTACAGTGCGTGGCGGTATGACATCACATGCAGCCGTTGTTGCAAGAGGTATGGGTACATGCTGTGTATCTGGCTGCGGTGCCATCAATATAGATGAAGAAGCAAAGGTATTTACACTTGGTGGATATACATTCAGGGAGGGAGATTACATTTCTCTGGATGGTTCAACAGGTAAGATATATAAAGGTGATATAAAGACAGTTGCAGCAACTATAAGTGGCAACTTTGAGAGACTTATGGGCTGGGCTGATGAATATAGAAAGCTTGGTGTAAGAACTAATGCAGATACTCCGGCAGATACAAAGAAAGCTGTTGAGTTAGGTGCAGAAGGTATAGGACTTTGCAGAACAGAGCATATGTTCTTTGGCGAGGACAGAATTCCTAAGTTCAGAAGAATGATACTTTCTGATACAGTAGAGCAGAGGGTTGAGGCGCTTAAGCCTATCGGAGAATTCCAGAAGGCTGACTTTAAGGCGATGTATGAAGCTCTTGAAGGAAGACCAATGACTGTAAGATATCTTGACCCACCTCTTCATGAATTTGTGCCTACAGATGAAGAAGATATAAAGGCACTTGCCGAGGATATGGGAATTACTGTTGAGGAAGTTAAAGCTAAGTGCGATGCACTTCATGAATTTAATCCAATGATGGGACATAGGGGATGCCGTCTTTCAGTAACTTATCCAGAAATAGCCAGGATGCAGACAAGAGCTGTCATGGAGGCTGCCATAGAAGTATCAAGGGAGAAAGGTTACACTATCACTCCTGAGATTATGATACCTCTTGTTGGTGAGAAGAAAGAGTTAAAGTATGTTAAAGATATTGTTATAGAGGAAGCAGAAGCTGTCAAGAAAGAGATGAATTCAGAAATCAAGTATAAGATAGGTACTATGATAGAAATTCCAAGAGCTGCCCTTCTTGCAAATGAAGTGGCAGAGGAGGCAGAGTTCTTCTCATTTGGTACGAATGACCTTACACAGATGACATTTGGTTTCTCAAGAGATGATGCAGGAAAGTTCCTTGACTCATACTATAAGAGTATGATATATGAGTCAGACCCATTTGCAAGACTTGACCAGAATGGCGTCGGACAGCTTGTTAAGATGGCAGTTGAAAAGGGACGCAAGACACGTCCAGAGCTTAAGTGCGGTATATGTGGTGAGCATGGTGGCGACCCATCAAGTATAGAGTTCTGCCACAAGGCTGGACTTGACTATGTAAGCTGCTCTCCATTCAGAGTACCTATAGCAAGACTTGCCGCTGCGCAGGCTGCATTATCTAATCCAGACATTGATAAGGAAGGTAAGGATGATGGAATAGCTGCTGATATTGATGTGGAAGAGATAAAGGAGAAAGCTAAGAAAGCAGCAACTGAGGCAGCTAAGGTTGGCAAGGAAGTTGCTAAAGAGGCTTCACGTATAGGCAAGGAAGCAGCCAAAGTAGGCAAAGAGGTTGCCAAAGCCGGAGTCGCAGGAATAAAGGCTGGGGTGGCTGAGGCTAAGAAGGCTTATAATGAGAATAAGAAGTAGTGTAGTGATGTCATAAGAAAGTGAGTGACGAACGGACGACGTAAGACCCGTCAGGTATTTTACTAATAAAGCTTTATGCACCAGAAAGTTAATTTGCTATTTCTAATACTTTCCATATAGATATTGTGTGCGGACGATACCGCTCAGACGTGCCATCCTTGGCACGGCTTCGCTGGTGGGTACATCCGTGTACCCACCTATCTGTGAACTAAGGGAAAGTATAAGAACTAGCAAAATTAACTTTCAAGTGTGCATTACGCATTATTAGTAAAACACCTGACGGGTATTATGTCTGTCTGTGGCAATATTTTATATGTTTTTTGAGAAATTTAGGTATATGACATTCACTAATTCTAAGAAAAAAATACGGGAGGGATGAGAAGGCTTGTATGCAAGTTTCTCATCCCTCCCTGTGTGTTTTTGGTTTAATTAGTGATATTTATCTTCAATAGAGATATTTTGTCTAATCGGAAAATTAACTTTAAAACGCTTTTTTAATCTGTTCTATAACATTTAATAATTGTTTTTTGGGAATGGCAGCAACAACGCCTGTTAAATCCATTTCATTACCGCCTACACTTCCTAATCCGGCTTGTACCCACGCAGATATAGTAAATTCGTTTGATGAAAAGTCAATTTTTATGAATTGCATAGCGGTAAGAAAGCCGGTGCCTTTTTTCCATACATTTTCACCAGAGTTTATAGTTGTCTGCTTAAAGCCATTTTTAGATAAAATGTTATTTATAATGTTTTCGGCTTGTTCAAATTTGCAATTGAATTGCGTAACTATTGTAGTTCGTGCCATATATATTACTCCTTTTTAACTTTTGTGCCACATTTAGGACATATAATTACGTCACCTGATAAGTTCAGTCCACAGTTGGGGCAGACATTTTTGATAGTACCATTGTTACCATAATTGTTGACTTTATTGAGCTGGTCTTCATTTTGTTTCTTTAATACTGTAAATATAATTAAAAATATACCCAGCAATAACATACCCATGCATATGAATAAAAGAGTTAACATTGTTGTTTCGTGGCTTGTATAAGGTGAAGAATAGGTATAATAATAGTTTTGCAAATCATTTTTAATTGTTACAACACTTCCTGATTGAAGTGGTAAACTAATTTTGGACACAGAGGGGTCAATTTCTAGACATAAATGAG
>OBXH01000318.1_pt1 | contig 56997 bp, 48 predicted proteins | sample 1538101 | NCBI WGS metagenome assembly OBXH01 (sample SAMEA2580141, study PRJEB22360) | human gut metagenome | biome: human gut; feature: human-associated habitat; material: faeces | place: Denmark | collected 2008/2010 | reverse complement strand
CCTTGTTCTTGATACTCTCAAAATCAAATTCTTCTTTCATAAAAAAATTGTGTTAGCAAAGTTAATACTTTATTCTTTGCTGACACAGTTTAATTTACATCCTCTAAATAAGAGACCAGACCAAATACATCTTTCCAATTCTAACAGACCATTTTCTATAATAATCTTTTTGTCCTTTCTCATCCAATGTATATAGTTTTGAGAAAAACAAGAATCCTGAACAAGCAAAGAAGAAAGGAACTGCAAAATTTCCTAAACCAAAAAAGTCATGTACCAGTCCAGTTGAATGTGCCCACTCATTACATGTATGCTGAGTTAATATTAGCATAGCCATGATAAATTTCATAATATCCAAAGATGGATATATTTTTCTGTCTTGCATAATTACCTTACACGATTTGGTTCAAAAAAGGCTCACCGATTTTCAGCCTTCTCACGTTTTCGTAGATAAGAGCAGATAGTTTAGCATTTATCTCTTGGGATATAGCTGTCACTCCTGGCAATACCAACACATTCGATAATCTACGATAAGGATTAGTAATGGGATTTGGAACCTTCTCAAACATATCAAGAATAGCTGTTGCATCTTTATGGCATTTTAAAAAATCAATAAAATCAGTATCTTTGATTATTTTCCTTCTACCAACATTTATTATTGTAACATCATCCTTCATTAGATCAAACCATTTTTTACACAATATTCCTTCTGTTGATTTAAAAAGAGGCATACAATTGACAATATAGTTACAATTCCCAAGAAAATCTGTTAATAATTCATGATTGTAGATTTTCTCAAAATATGGACGATTGTCTGTCTTTAAATCATATCCCCACACATGCATATCAAAAGCATCCAAACGTTTGGCTATTTGCTGACCGATATTTCCTGCTCCAAGAATACCAACTGTCTTTCCTGATAACTCCGTTATATAATGGTAATTGCGCATAGGTCGCAATCGGCGGTTCTTAATGCTATGATTATAACGTTTAGCATGCATAAGCATAGCATACACTACAAATTCTGCCATTCCTACATTATATACATTTGCTGCATTACATAGATGTACCCCCTTTGATTGTAATAACTTAGGGTCAATATCATCAAAACCGACACTAAAAAGTTGAATCAACTTTAAATTCGGAATATCCATGTATTGACATACTTGAGCAACATCACGTGAACAAATTAACGCCTCCACGTCAGAATTACCATCATATTGCTTGATGGTTTCAACATTTACAATCTGCAAGCCTTCTATTTGAGGACATTTGCGTCTATCTGAACATAATATCATCGTTATTATCTAAGTTTTCTGTATAATTTTAAACATACAATTAGTCCTTTAATACCAAGTATCTTTTTTATTCTCCTAAAAATGACAACTCTTGGATTTTTGCTATACTGTAGCATATATGCTTTTTCTTGTATTTCTAGCATTAGATCCTCTGCATAATGAAGCCTCGCATAAATAATAAGAGCACTACAATATTGTTTTGCAAGACTTCCCCTAATAACCTTAGATTTACTATTTTCCTGAGAATTATCTAAAATATTTGCCCATTTATTAAGGACATATAATTGGTCCATCAAATTTTTCCTAGTAGTAGTTGTTGTTGTACTACCTTTTCTTCTACGATATATATAAAGAGATTTATCAACAAGAACAACCGATTTTGCAGCCATCACTACATGATAGTACCATTCATTATCTTCTCCCAATATGCCTTCTTCAAATTGAATATTGTTTTCAACGAGTAGAGAACGTCTGACAATCTTACTCCACGCACTATTATAATAAGCATCCTTATCTATTAAGGAACAATATATTTCTGAGAGTGAACGGTTTTCTGTAGGTATATTAAAATCAAATCTACACTTAGCTATATGTCCATCGCTCTCAAACCACTCCTGAAATTTATAATTTACAATATCTGGATTATTTACAGTCTTGTCAGCAAGTATTTGTAAAACGGATGTGCTTTCCAAAAAATCATCACTGTCAATATAGCAAATGTATTCGCCTGTTGCTATTTTAGTACCAGTGTTTCTTGCTGAGGCTTGTCCTGCATTTTTTTGATGGATAACCCGAATTCTACAATCTTTGGATGCATATTCATCACAAATTTTGGGGCAAGAATCAGGACTGCCATCATCAACGAGAATTAATTCATAATCTGTAAAAGTTTGGTTTAGTACACTATTTATACATTCATGCAGATACTTTTCCACCTTATACACTGGAATAATTATACTGAATTTCATAACATTATTTTTGTCAATAATCTTTCTTGTCAACAAATTTTACTTAGTGGTTCGGATAATATTAATATCAATCCTTGTCTGTCATAATTCTACGCCAAGCTTCTGGGTAGGCTTTTTTTAGTCCTTTCATTATTACATTATTTCTATTTCCCAGAACATTTTCTGTAGCCATCTGTTCTATTTGAGATCCTATTACTAGAGAAAATATTTTATGATATTTTCTTGTTTTTATCATGCGAGTCTTATTTGCTGCACACATAAACATATACCACAAGTCATCATTCTTGTAGGCTAATTTTCTAAAGCATTCTTCTTTTGTAGCATCAGAATGAAAAGTGCCAAATGGAATAAGGCATCCACTACCTGGAGAAGGATTCATACTGTACGTTGGAACTCTTACTCCTTTGTCTGAAATTGTAACCCAACGACCAGGATTTTCCTCTGTTTTATCATCAAATGTTTGTCCTCGTTCACAAACTAAGCAATCAGGGTGTTTTCGATGTGTCTTCATTAAACGTTCTATACATTTAGGACTGTATAAAATATCATCGTCAAAAGTAATGACAACCTCATTTGGGGATTGTTCCATCACTGGAATTCTATATTTCTTATGCCCATATATATCCTTTACCCATTTTATTTCCAGTCCATTATTCTGTAAATCTATTAGATCCTTTGGCAATTCCCTTGTAGGGAATTGCTCTTCAGCTAACCACAAGATTACTCTGTCAGGTTTATAAGTCTGAAGTAATATTGATTTTATTACAAGCCAAACACAATTTATACGAGCAGGATATGATGTCAATGATGCTATAACAATTTCGTCACGCTTCTCTTGGTTTAAAGGGTGTAAAGGCATTTTTTCCTGCAATATTAAATAATTGTCAAGCTTTGAAGTAAAACGATACCAAAAACCAGCAAAGAATGGGATTTTTAAGGACTCGGGCAATTTTATTTTCTCAACAAATACTCTGTTCATATTATTACAATCTTTGTTTAGAATTGAATATCATGTTCTTTATATACAAGAAACTTTCCACTTTAAATAAGAACGACACAATCACATACACCGATATGCCGAAACAGATACCAACAGAAAGCTGAATCCAAGAAGCCATGGATGACAGACTGTCTGTAATAGCCAATACACATACATATAGCAATATTGACATCAATAATGATGGTAAAATATCTTTAAACTGACTTCCAACAGAATATCCTATCAGTTTTTTGTTAGGTGACGCATTTAGAATGGCAGCTATAATATTTCCTATTAACATACTTGATGCTATCGCTAACAAACCAAAAGGCACGGAAATGACAAGCAATAGAGCACCGATACCACGTTTGGCTATTTCTAATTTTAAAACGATGTCACTCCGTCCAATGGCTTTAATAGACTGCAGATTTTCCATCTCTACAGGTGAAAACATAAATGAGAAACACAATATCTGCATATATGGCACACAAGGAAGCCATTTGTCCGTAAGCAACAGGCTGACCAATGGAGTCGAAACAGCAGCCATTAACGCTAATGCAGGCATCAATACATAACAAGAAGTCTTTACGGCTCGTCGCATAGCCACTATCATCGCCAATTTATCATCTTGTAATTTTGAATAGGTAGGAAACAGCACACTGTCTATAGTTCCTGTTATATTTGTGTCTACCAACTGCGGAAGTGTTTGCCCTCGATTGTAATAGGCGAGATCTGCAGGAGTAAAGAATTTCCCAATAATAAGGCTACGCAAATCATTGTATAACATCTTAATGATTGAAGATACAAATATTTTCCAACCATACGCAAACATATTTTTAAGGCTTCCAAATGAAAAACACAATTTAGGATACCAACGAACTGCCAACAACAAAATAATGGCACTGACAGTAGTTAGTATCAAATTTTGTGCGACAAGAGCCCATACTCCATAACCTTTGTAAGCCATCATGATACCCACAATACCTGAGACAGCAACTCCTCCTAACGAAGAATAAAAATTGCATTTAAATAGCATGTGTTTAGACACATACGCTTGCTGTACACTATTAAATGCCATAATAAAAAGCCCCAAACCTAGAACCCTTATAACAGAAATCAGCTGCTCCCTATCAAACTTATCATAGAAATCGGCAATCAAAGGAGCCCCAACATATAATAATCCATAAAGAACTATAGCAATACAAAAACTAAGATAGAAGACCGAGGAAAAATCTTTGTCATCAGCACTTTTTTTCTGAATAAGGGATGTGGCAAAACCGCATACAACAAGTTTGTCACATAAAGTTGTAAAGATAAATACCAATGCTATTAATCCATAGTCATTTGGCATTAAAATACGGGCGAGAATTACAGAAACAACAAAACTTATAATCTGCCCACTTATTCGCTCACAGAATTTCCATATTGCACCCGATATAGTTTGTTTCCTCACTGAATTGTTATTCATCTAACTTACAGTTTACATTCAACAATGGATGTACAGCAATCATAATCTTCAGACTCAGGAGGTATCTGCATATAGTTACCATAGCGGTCACGCAGGAATTTATCATAATTACGTGGTATGAAAAATTTGCAATCCTCAAACTGATGCTCTATCAAATCTTCAAATGTACAACGTGGTATAGGATATACACCATTATTTGGATGCACAACCTTATATACATATTTCGTATTAATGTGTTTAAAGGCTTTTATCGTCATATCTTTAATAAAAGATATAAAAGAATATGGTAACCAAGAAAATAATCTATACAAATTCTTTTTTGTTTTTGATCCATTATAGATGCCACTCTTCACTTTCCCTACACATGTCCAAAACACTGACAATGCCACTTGAAGCTTTAGCAAACAAGGTATAATATTGTCTATTGGGTGCAAATCAATAAATACACCACTATGTAATTCTGTAAGCAAAGCAAGTTCCTTTTCTAAAAAGATAGTACCATTCAAACGAACTTTACCCCAATTGTTTGGATACCGTTTTTCAGTATGATAATCACTTAAAAATATAAGATTATTCTTATGAGTTTGCATATATTTCAAAAACTTATCATAATCTTTACGTGGCATAGCCATATCAATATCATGATCCCAAGGTATGAAACCATTATGTCTCACAGCACCAATAATAGAACCGCCATACAAAGAACAACACCAACCGTTTTCACGACAAATGCGGTCTACCTCTTTCGCTATAATAAGCATACGAGCATGAAGTTCTTCCATGTCGTAACTACAGACTTTATATTTACTCATTTATACCTTCTCAACTTTTTCTTTAAAATGTTTATGAATTCGCCATAGAAAATACTTTTTATAAAATATATTACCCTACGATACCTTGCTAACCAAGGTCGTCCCATACAATTGATTTTTGACATTTCGTTCATAAATTGATAATCAGGAACAATATACTCGGGATGTTTAATAGGAAAATTCATTTTGAATGTTTCCATAAAAAATAATGCACGAATTTTTTTCGGCATCCTTTTTAAGGATGATCCATGAGTAGCTTCAGGTGTTACACCTATATTAGTTACCAAATTAACTTTAGGAATGATTACCAAACGATGATTTAAATGACTTCCAAATCCTAAAATACTTTCCCACCATTCAAATCCTGTAGCTCGTCTACGAAGTGCTGTTTTATATGCAATAGGATAAAGGATTGGCATCTCTTGTGATAGGTTTCTCAAATAATATGATTTGTTTAAAAAATTATATTCAGAATCCCAACCATTAGCAATTCTTCTCCAACTTGCCCAAGCCCCTGTTCCATAATAAGAAAATAAATAATCGTTAGGGCAAAAATCAACCTTGCCTAGAAAATTCACTCCACATATATGATTTACACGTTCATCATTTTCGTATTTATCAAGTAATTCTTTACAAAAAATATAAAAATCCTGATTCGGAACCATATCGTCTTCTAATACAATACACTTATCCACAACAGAAAATGCCCATTTATGTGCTCTGAATGTAGACGGATCACATCCCATATTTTCATCATGGTAATTTTTATAAACGTTACATTCCCAATCTATTTTTTCAACAATATCCCTACAGCGCTTGATATTAACAATATCATTTGGATGATCTTTACGCGGTCCATCTTGCCATAATAGAAGTGTGCTTGGACGTGCTTCTTTAATAGACTCAAATACTTTCTCCAATGTTTCAGGGCGAGCAAAGAAAGTAATAAGTACTGCAACATCAATTTTACTTTTTTTATTCATATCTAAAATTTATTCTTTCACAAATTGAATAATCAATAATGGACATAAAAACCATAACATTACAAAAATAGACGGTGTTGAATGTATAGGGTTTGTAAGTCCCATCAATATCACTTGACATACTAGAGGAGTAAAATAGAGATATTTTTTTTCAAGTCGTATTTTCATAAAAGCAAAAGCATTTTTAAATAATTTATATATTATACATCCCCCAATAATACCTAGATCCGCCAATACACATAAAAATGTGGAATGTCCATTAAAATCAAGTGAACGATTTCCTAATATTGGACTGTGTAAAAAAGCTACAATACAATTCCCATAAAGTTCCATTCGTGCCCACAAATCAGATTCCTCTGAGTTCTGACTACCACAAGTAAGTGTGTCATATATTTCTTCAAGACGTTGGTTTAATAATACTGAATCACTTAAACTAATTGTTAGCTTTATTAATAAAGGTAATGACAATATAATCATAATAATCATAATTGTAACACCTATTCTTCTATTGCGATTCTTGGTTGTCGTAAAATACAAATAGATCAGGCTACAAAAAGTTGTTACTATAGATAAGGCAAATTGTGATTTAAACAAAAAATATGCAGAATACAATCCAATTCCACCAAATAGAAGTTTTAGCCAAATTTTTTCTTGATATTTGTAACATAAAACACACGTTAAAACCAAAAAAGTAAATGCATAAACAAATGAATAACCTTGAATATCAACTCCTGCTTCTTCCAATACTTCTGCATTCATTGAATGGAAAACTGTTGCATTTACTTCTATAATTTTTAATGCAGTTTGAATTAATATTAAAGCATTAAATAGCACTATTACTATTATCATATATATTTGTTTTTTTGTCGCTAATCTATTTGTTCTATAAAACAAAAATATAGGATAAAAAACAAGCAAATACTGTGAAAATTTCGCATAAAACCTTTTCATACCACGATTAGCCACATTGCCAATAGATTCTGAATCTGTTAATACCATATACAACATGACAAATAATACCAAAATTAAGAGAAATTTTGCGATAAGTCTTCCATATTCTGATTCAACTACAAAACAAAAAATGATATATGTCAAAGCAATAAAAGGAGCAATTAATTGGAATTGCGCTTGAATCTCAAAATTTATATAGAAAACAGCACTACATAAGATAAAAAGAAATTCAATTAATGACAGTCCTTTTCTATCGCCTTTTTGAATTATGTTATATTTCTTTGATATTGTATTCTGAGTGGTGATATTTACCATGACTTTATATTATTTCAATGCACAAATACTATTCAGTAATGATTTTTTTGTATAGCTCAATATATAATTGATATTTATCATACATATTAAATTTATTTTCAACAAACCATCGACATTTCTGAGATATTTCTTTGTCTTTGTTTCTGCACACCTTCCTTACCATTTCATATAGTTGCCCCGCATTGCCAACGGGTACATTAAAACTATTCACATTATCAACAGTTTCTCTCGGACCTGTTTGGTCAAACGTAACAACAGGTGTTCCGCAGGCTTGTGCTTCCACATTAATTAACGAAAGGCTATCTTCTCGAGTAGTATTGACAAAAACATCAGCCATAGTATATAAGGCAGCTAACTCTTCGCGATTTTTCGTGTAACCATAGGTCTGTACTTTACCATTTGGAAGATGCAATGAGTTAATGTAGTCGTTCTGTCTATCTGACCATACGCCAAAAAGGAGAAGAACTTCATCTGGTTGCATATATTGGACAAACTTAATCAATACATCCTTATTTACAGGAAGAAGCCACTTGCTTGCAGGACCTAATATAATAGTTTTTTTTTCAAGTCCAAGATGATTACGAAAATCAGAAGAAGTTGGTTTGAAGACGCTCATGTCTATACCATTATGGATGACATAGTTAGTAATACCTTTCAGAAAAGACTTTAGAGACTCATGTGCCATCCACTCTGAAACTCCAGTAATGTAAAGATGGGGTATGGCAAGAAGATATTTTTTCCTATCAACAAGCACCTGTGCAGAATGTTTGTTAAAAAAAGAAGGCGTATCCTGTTTCTGCTTGGGACAATTTTCACAATTCGTCAACCAGTTATCACAACCAGCAACTGTATAATGGAAACAACCTCCAGTATAGAACCAACAATCATGTAATGTTATAATTGTTTTGATATCCTTTTTTGCTAAGTATTTCAGCAACATATTTAGATGTATATAGTTGCTGTGCAGATTATGAAGATGAACAATATCTGGCTTTATTTTATCCATCCAGCGGAGAAGCGTCATTGTTGGAATATGGGAGAAATAAGCTTGCTTTCCATGAAAACGTGAGAGCAAGGCATGTAATTTATGGTCTATCACATTTCCTATTACATAACCAGACTTTGCTTCAATAACTCTTTTGTCAGGACTTGCCACATAACACTCTATACCTGATTGCTCACATAAATTTTCAATATCACGGACAATAGTACCTGTGCTTCCTTGACCGTATACTGCATTAATTTGTAATACTTTCATTTTCTGTTTTAACAAAAGAACTTATTAAAATTATAATATATGGTAGAAACACTTTGAAAATATCTTTCAGCTTCATTTTTATATTGAAAATAACCTTTGCTTTAATTCATAGTCATTGCTAAGCTCCATTTTTTATCTTTTCGGATAAGCATACGACAATAAGGAGCGACCATAAGACATTCAATGCCAGACTACCAGTAGAGATGTCCACATCACGTACAAAAATACCGATACTATCTTGGTTATATATTACGTTTATCTGTAGAACTTTGAATTTATTGCATTCATATAGATTGTATTAGATTAGTATTGTTTCCAACGGATATTTTACTACAGATAGTACAAATATTATAAGATGATTATATTTTTCTTTATAAACTTTTCTATACAGGTTCTTATAATAGGGAGTAACGAAACAAATCGTCAGAATAGCCTAAGAGTTTTTATTTCGATTTTAAACAACATAGTGTAAACAAACTCATACAGGGAACTCTCATAACAAATATCAAGTCTCTATTTACCTTTTGTTTATGATGAGCTACATATCCCAAATAAACTCAAAATTACAAATTTCATTTACAAAACAAATATTCTTTTTGTCTCCTAGCATACTTAAATAAACCTCTGTGGTTCTCATATTTTCTGTTGTTTTCCACACAGAAAAAAACTTTTATTCTTTGTCCAACGCCTCATATACCGAATTCTTGCTCTTGAACTCAGGCACGATTCCTTTCATCATTCGGACGGTTCCCATTTTGTCTACTTTGATCGCGAGGTCGATCAAGGGGGACATGAGCGTACAGATGTCTTCGTAATCGTATTCCCGGACTTGGGCACGGTAGATCTTTTCGTTTTCCGTTGGTAATGTATTTTCTTTCGTTGCCAACAATTCTTCGTAGAGCTTTTCGCCCGGACGGAGGCCGGTATATTTGATCTCGATATCCTCGCCGGGGATAAGGCCTGCCAGTTCGATCATGCGGCGTGCTAGATCGGCGATCTTCACAGGGGTTCCCATATCGAAGACGAAGATTTCGTTTCCTTTGCCCATAAAGGCGGCTTCCAAAACCAAGCGGCAGGCTTCGGGGATCGTCATGAAGTAGCGGATGATGTCGGGATGGGTGACGGTCAGAGGGCCGCCCTTTGCCAACTGTTCGCGGAAACGGGGAATGACGGAACCGTTGCTGCCTAACACGTTTCCGAAACGGGTGGTGATAAAGCGGGTTTTACCGGATTGCCGACCTTTGCTGATAGCGATGCTCAGGCTTTGCACATACATCTCTGCCAAACGTTTGGAAGCTCCCATGACGTTGGTCGGGTTGACGGCTTTATCGGTCGAGACCATGATGAACTTATCTACGTCGTACTTGACTGCCATATCAGCTACGTTACGCGTACCATAAACATTCGTATGGACGGCTTCGCAGGGGTTCTCTTCCATCAGGGGCACATGCTTGTAGGCGGCGGCATGGAACACGATATGGGGACGGAAACGCTGGTAAATGCTTTCGACACGGTGGATCATGCGGATGTCTCCCATGACCGGGGTAAACTCGACATCGGGGAACTTTTCTTCCAACTCCAGCCGGATGTTGTGCATCGGAGTTTCGGCACTGTCGAACAGGACTAATTGCTTCAGCCCGAAATGGCAGAGTTGCCGACAGAGTTCGCTACCGATGGAACCGGCGGCTCCGGTGACCAAAACGACTTTGCCTTTCAGGGAACCTGCGATCTCCTCCATGTTGATACGGATCTCTTCGCGTCCTAACAGGTCTTCGATGCGGACTTCGGGAAGGGCACGCAATTGTATTTTACCTCCCTGGAGTTCGTCGATGGAGGGCAACAACAGCATACGGATCTTCTTTTTCTCGCAAAAACGGACCAGACGTTCGCTTTCCTCTTTTACGACTTTATAATCGGTAAAAAGAATGGCCTTGATGTTATAGCGGTTCACCAAGCGGTTGAATTCTGCCTGGTCGGATACAAAATAGACTTTATAGATTCCTATACGCATGGAGATTCTCGGTCCGAAACGGAGAAAACCTTCGACCTGATAGGATGAGTTTTCACGTAAAAACGAGTCGTTCAAGAATGCCGGAGAAGATTTTTCATGCCCGAAAACCAACAGTTTATCTTTACTACGGGAAGTCATGCTACTTATCATAAAAGTATAGCCCGTGATCAGGAAGACACGGAAAATCGTCAAGATAAAGAAGGTGAGAAAGAAATCGATCACACTTCCTAGCAGGAAGCTACGGAAAGAAAAGGTTTCAGTCAGCAGGAAAAGGACAGGCAGAACGATCGCCACTTTCAGGGAGGAGGCCATAGCGATACGCCCCGTCTCGGTAAAAGCAGAGTGACGAATAATTCCTTTATAGGTCTGACAAACAAAAAAACTGACGATGCTACAAAACGCCGAAGCTAAAAAGACTCTGAATACAACTTGGTTGGAGTAGTCGCAATCTAAAATGTAGCTGATTAAAGCCAAGGAAGTGATGGTCGAAAAAACAGAAAGAAACAGATCAATCAAGAGAATAACCCAACGATTGATATATTTCTCCCGTGTTAGCCTTAATAGTAAATAATTGATTTTCATATGATTAAAAAATTTATTACCCCACACAAAAGTTCGTCAGTCCCGATACAGACAACGTAATCGAAAAATCTTGGCTACAAAATCTCAAAATAAAATATCATTAATTTGTATTAGAAACAGTAGAAATTTTGTACTTTAAAGTACAAAATAAGAGGTATTTAAATACCTCTTCAGGCGATAAATAATATTTTATTTTGACAGTGAAAAGATATTCAATTTCTTTGATATTCAAACTTTTTCGAATTTTAATAGCTTAATTATCAATCACATTCGATTTTTTTTGCAAAAATGTATGATAATCATGTATTAATTTTATTATTCACTTTAATTCACAAGAATATATCCTTGCTATTATAGTTAGATATAACCTTAATGATATCTATAAAATAATACATGATTATCATTTATTATTGAAAAATTTTATTCTAATTACAAATTAGACTATTTCTAAATAGTGTAATTTCAGCCGCACTTTTTCAACCGTATAACAATGAAGGATAATCAATCTTGATTTTTCCTTTCTTAACCACTTATTACAAGTAGCTGATTTACAATAAATTATCATACATATTATTTCATACCAAAGTTCGTCAGTCCCAAAAGCAGGGAAGGCGTAACAAATTGGTTATATGATGATTAATCGTCTTCTAAATGACTAAAAAAACGTACGTTTTTTTTAGTCATTTTATATCTGAAATATTGTTAATGGCTGACTATCAGAGAGTATCAGATCTATCCATTGATACATCTGACTGACAAGAGAATAAAAAACAAATAAGAATATTTGATATTCAAAGATTTTAAGTATATTTGCTTCCTCTAAATGACTAAAAAAAACGTACGTTTTTTTTAGTCATTTTATTTTTACGGAGCTTTAGCAGAGATTGATAGTTTTAATCTCTTTTTTAGAAAAACGGAGGTAGGAAAGGGTAAATGAAAAAAGGGTACATCAAATGAATGACATACCCTTTTATGATCCAAATAAAGACGGCTTATTCGATCGTGCTAATCGTAGAAATCATACCGAACTTTTCGTTATCGTTCAGATTCCAGATCACTTCACCTTTATCATTGATTTCGAATACCTGGGGGCTGTTGGCCTCTACGGCATTCTTGTCATGTCCCTGCCAGTTGCAGACGTACAGGCCGCCATCCTTTGCAGGAAGCAAGCCGGCGACGAAGAACAGGCGGGCGCCTTTGATATCGTTCTCACCATAACGGCGGGCTACTTCGCCGTTGTCGAGGTTCACTTCCATCAGGGAGTGACCGTCACCACAGGCAACCCAATGGTTCCCGTTAGCCAATGCCAATGTCGTGAAGGGTGTTCCTTCGAGACGGGTGATCTTCACGACTTCGCCTCGCGGAGAGATCTCGCGCACGTCGGAAGTGGCAAAGAGGGGCATCAGGTAGTTACCGCGGGCATTCTTGTTCAGCTGGCGGAACTGGGCATGCGGATGTTCGATGCCTGTCTCATATTCGGTACGCGACAGGATTTCTCCCTTCGGGCTCACCTCCATGATGACAGCCGGATGGCCTACCCAACCCAAAAGATAGTTACCGTCGGGCAACACGCGGGCAGTCTGCATCTCACAGGTATCGGGAGCGGCAATATTCCAGATCTCCTGATGGTTGCGGTCGATCAGCTTCGCACCTCTGGCATAGGCAAAGAGGATATTCCCGTCGGGAGTGGCAACAGCGGAGTTGCATTCCCAGCCTTTTTCGAGGGGATGCTCCCACTCTACCTGCTTGGTGTTCTTATCGATGATCACGATCTTGTTCCAGCCGGAACCGCCCAACAGCAATTTTTCTGTCTTCTTCTCGCAGGATGTAGCGGTTACCAGCAACAATGCGGAACAGAGATAAGTAAATAATTTATGCATAACTAATAATTTATCAATTTGCGAATGTGCCAATATGCCGGTGAAATACTCCAAATGGGACATTCATTCCATTGGTACATTGGCATATTGACCCATTAGCACATTATTGTAAATCCTTGAACATTTCGAAACCTTGTTCCGGTGTCAAGCCTTCGTGTACGACAGCGTGTACGGCCTGGATCATGGCGGCAGGGTTTTCGCTCTGGAAGACGTTACGTCCCATATCGACACCGGCAGCACCGTCGTTAACGGCGTTGTAGCAGAGTTCGAGTGCTTCCTTTTCAGGCAGTTTCTTACCTCCGGCGATCACAACGGGAACCGGACAGGCGGCAGCTACCTTTTCGAAACCGTCGCAGTAGTAAGTCTTCACGATAGAAGCACCGTTCTCGGCGCATACGCGCGATGCGAGTGCGAAGTAACGGGAGTCGCGTGCCATCTGTTTGCCGACAGCCGTCACACCCATGACGGGGATGCCATAGCGGTTTCCCATATCGACAGCTTCCACCAAGTTGGCTGCCGTGATGGCTTCCTGTTCGCCGTCGCCGGCAGAGAACATGACTGCCATAGCGGAAGCATTGTAACGGATCGCATCTTCGATATCGATCAAGACGTTACGGTTCAATTCCGTCAGGATCGTAGAACCGGCATCCGAACGGAGGCAGACGGGCTTGTTGATGTTGGCGGGAATGGAAGTTTGCAAGATACCGCGCGTACACATGATACAGTCGGCATATTGTACGAGGGGAACGATATTCAGGTCGATACGTTCCAAACCTGAAGTCGGACCCATGATAAACCCGTGGTCGAATGCCAACATGACGGCACGGCCTGTTTTCGGGTTGAAGATACGAGAGAGGCGGTCTTTCATACCCCAAGAGTAGTTAGACGCACCTTTTACATGAAAATTGTCAAATTGGGAAGTTTGTCCGAAGCCGAAATTATTCGCTTCTCTGAACCCATCCATATCTGCCATAGCTTTTTTCCTTTCTTAATTTTTAATTCTTAATTCTTAATTTCTCAAAGCGCTTGTGCGAACGATTCAAACATGCAACTCCAAGAGGTTGCACCGCTGTCGGCATAACCGACGGAGCGTTCGCCGTAGTTACGGGCACGGCCGAAGTTGGCTTTCATTTCTACGGTCGAAGCAGCACCGGCAAGGGCGGCTTTCGCTCCGGCTTCGAGGATTTCCTTGATATCGTCCGAAGGACATGCCTGGATCGCTTCCACAGCCGGGATCAGGGCGTCCATCATGGTCTTGTCGCCTTTCTGGGCTTTCGTCTGTTTCTGCACGTTGGCAAGACCGCCGGCAAACATGGCTTTCACTCCGGCAGCATCCAGTTCCGTACCGGAAGCATGGTCGCTCATACCTAAGAAGAAAGCCCCCAACAGCGTACTGGTGGAACCGCTTACCTGCAACATGACGTCAAAACCCATATCGTTCAGCATGGTTTTGAACTCCGTTCCTTTCTGGGCCGTAGCCACGATAGCGGACATGGCTGTCACAATTGCCTGGCCGTGGTCGCCGTCACCGATAACGGCGTCCAGTTTAGAAAATTCGTCTTCGCGTTCTTTGATGTTCTTCAAGGCGTTGTCGAGCATCGCCTTGAAGTTTTCGATAGTCAGTTGTTTCATATCTCGTTTATTTACCGATTGTTGTCCAGTAAGGTGCATCAGCACGTTTGTTCTTCAGATAGTCGATATGATCTTCGTCGAGGATAGCCATGATCATCTGGAAACCGGCCTGTTCCTGTACGGTCAGGATTTCCTGAATACGGCTTACGACAACCTGGAGGCCACGGGCTTCCAGTTCCTTGTAGGCCTTACGGAAGATGATGTTCAACTCCATGTGGGTAGTCGCTCCTACGCCGTTGATGATAAGCATCATCTTGTCGCCAGCCTTCGGCTTGAGCTGCTGGCAAAGCAGGTCTACCATTTCGGCAGATGCACCTTTGGAGCGGCGGGAAAAGCGGGTCTACCACCCCGCCAGCCGTATCGTCGGCAGATACAAGCGGTTTCTGTCCGCCACCGCCTTCGCCGTGCTGTCCCATACCGATCTCCATGATGCCCTGGGGCAGGTCGGTGATCGTACCACCATTCTGCGGATGCGTACAAGAGCGCATGGCAACGGCCAGAGTAGCGACGTTGTTGTTATAGCGTTCGGCGATTTCGACCAGCTCGTCAAGCGTCTTGCCTTCTTCGGCTGCAGCACCTAATATTTTATACAAAGGCACACAACCGGCCAAGCCGCGACGGTCGTTGATGTCGGCACCGATACCGGCGCTGATATCGTCGTGAGTCAGCACTTGTTTCACCTTAATGCCTACACGTTCTGCCAACTGGCAAGCCATGTTCGCACTCATCACGTCGCCAGAGTGGTTCAGGACAACCAACAGGATACCGGCTTCACGCTTCATCAGCTGCAAAGCCTGGAACAGACGCTGTGCACCGGGAGCGGCAAAGATGTCGCCCACGACAGAGCAGTCCAGCATACCTTCGCCTACGAATCCGCTCAATGCGGGTTCATGACCAGAACCGCCCAAAGTCACGATAGCCACTTTGTCTTCGCTCTTCGGATTGGCACGTACGACGATATTTTCACCACCTAACTTGACCTGGTCCGGATATGCCAATACATAACCTTCCAACAATTCGGGTGTTATCTGTTCGGGATCATTTATAAATTTTGTCTTTATGTCTGACATGGTATATTCCTCCTTTATTTAAGTATGTTATTAATGTTATTATTTGATTTCCATGATTTCGATGGCGATGCCTTCTTCTTCGATGAAAGCGATCGTCAGGTGTTCGTCGCATACGGCCGGGCCGAAGATCACCTTCTTGCCTTTCAACTCTTCCTCCAAAGAAGGAACGGTGTAGGCAATGTGTCCCTGTTTCTGTACCAGTTCGGGCAGACAGCTGCCGTCCTCGAATTTCAGGAATTCGATGCGATTCGGACTTTTGCTATAGTCTGTCAACCATACTTTCAGGCCTTCGTTAAACATAGCCCCTTCTACTTGTTCTGTCGTTACGATACCGACATGATTAAATGTTCTCATGACTAATTAATTTTAAGTGTTCGTACTATTTTTTTATTCGTTATCAGTTCTCTCAACCTCAAAACATAGATGTTTCGCATTCAAAACACCGGTGTTTCGTTTTCAAAACATATATGTTTCACACCTTCGTCTTCCATCTCCTGTACGAAAGGACAGCCAGGACAATGACTACCCCCAAGGCGATATAAAGATAGGTGAATATTCCATGCACATTATCATTTTGACCGTATGAATGCATTCCGCTCAGGAAATAATTGACACCGAAGAAAGTCATCAGCACGGAAGCGAACGCGATCACGGATGCCAGATTGAACAACCAAAGGCTATTCCAGCGTTTCACCAAGTGGAGATGAGTCACTACGGCATAGACGACCATCGTGATCAGCGCCCAAGTCTCCTTCGGGTCCCACCCCCAATAACGGCCCCAGGACTCATTCGCCCAGACAGCACCGAGGAAAGTGCCGACAGTCATCAGGGCAAGCCCTACCCACAACGCCATCTCACCCACAATACTCAGTTCGGTGATACGGGCTTTCAATATCTCTTTGTTCTTCTTTCCGGCGACGGACATCATCACCATATTGGTCAGCCCGATCAGGCAACTGATACCGAAAAAGCCGTAAGCGGCAACAATGACCGCCACATGGAACATCAGCCACGGCGATTTCAGGACCGGTACGAGCGGATTGATCTCAGGGTCCATCCAGTTCAGACCGGAGACGAAGAGGATGATACCGCCGAACAGGGTGGCCAGCGCGAAGGTGATCGTACTACGGCGCACGAACAACAGTCCGGCAAGGACAGTCGCCCATCCCACATAGACCATCGTCTCGTAGGAATTGCTCCAAGGAGCATAGCCACCGATATACCAGCGCATCCCCATTCCGAACATATGATAATGGAAGACGACCAGTACGCCGGCTCCTAACAGCCATACGGCAACCTTCATCCAGCGGGTCCGGCGGAACAGCATCGCGAAAGAAAGGACCAACAACAGTCCGCCCAAGACCAGATAGCCGATCTTGCAATAACGGAAAACATCCATCTTGTTATATTTCAATTCGGCCTGCATGCGCTTCGGACTGATATCGAGTGTCTTGTTCTTGGCTTGCTGGTAGGTGTCGATCATGCCGACCACTTCATCGGCTTTCGCCCAATCGCCACTCTTCAAGCCCTCCTGCACTTCGCCTAAATACCAGTCGAAAATACGGGATACGAACATGGAGTCTTTGCCGGTAAAGGCAGAGAGGTCGTCGCCGGGTGCATACCATTTATGATTCGGGTCGTCTTCTTTCGGAAAAAGGTTTAGCATCTGGTGATTGATCAACTGATGGAAGATGTTCAACTGCTCGTCCAGTTTCATCAGGTCCTTGTCGAAACGCGTACGCTGGGCAGGCATCTTGTTATAGGCTTCTTCCAGCTTCTCTTGCAACTTGTAGCTGCCGTTACTGTCAAAGACCTGAATATAGGCGCACTCGCCGTCCGTCAGGTCATAATAGGCGGCCAACTCCGAATTGGACAGGGCGATAAAGGGAACGCGCATCCACATATCGGGCATGGCTAAAAGGCTCAAAAGGAACTGGTCAGAGTTCAACTGACCGATCTTATCCGACTTATGGAGCTTACGTAGAATCTCCGAAGAGAAGGTATTGACCGGCATCATACGGCCGCTACCCGACTGGATCGGAAGGGCTCCGAAGAGGGCAGCATGTTCCGGGCTCACCGCATATTTCTGTACGGCATCGAGCATCGGGGAAGCCTTCCCGCCGGCATTTACGGACAGGGGTACGGCAAGGAGCGCAAGCAACAGGACCCTTACGTTGGTCGCCTTGCGCAATTCTTTCAGGCGGCGGCTCTGACGCATGAAGCGGGAATCCTTACCGACCAGGCAAAGGATCAGGCCGATGACCAGCAACAGATATCCGGTGTAGGTGATGTTCCGCCCCGCCACGTCGCGGTTGACGGAAAGGATGGTCCCGTGTTCGTCCTGGTCATAGGAGGCCTGGAAGAAACGGTAGCCTTTTACATCCAATACGTTATTCATAAAGATCCGCTCTTCGCGGTCTTCCCCGTCCACATGGACGATCACTTCACTCTCGTAGGAAGAGGGACTGGCGGAACCGGGATAGCGGGTTAAGGTGAATTTCTTCAGTTCAACGGAAAAAGGCAGGGTATGAAAGGTCGTGTTATCGGAAGTGCGGACAGCAATCTGGTTGCTTGTCTCCCCTTCACGCAGATGCAAAATTCCTTCTTCGCCGAAAAGGAAAGAGGTCAAGGCGCCGAGAAGGATGATGATAAAGGCGAAATGAGTCAGCATCAGTCCCCATTTGCCGCGTTTCAGGTATTGGTGTTTGATCGTAGCCGCGATAAAATTAACGACTAAAAGGAATTGGAGCAGAAAAAACAGGGGGGAATAATAAACCATTGCTTTGGCTGTCGCTGTACCGTGATACTTTTCGATGAAAGTGGCAACGGCCAGGCCAAAGGCATAAATCAGTAACAGGACGATCGTCGTTACAAAGGAGGAGAAAAATCTTTCGAGATTTGTTTTCATTTACTTTTTTATTAGAGTTCACAGATGCGGCAAATGTACGCAGATTAATCGTTTGATGAAATAACCGGTGGCAATCCGCCACATCTGTGTCCTCTATTAGTTGATAGATATCATCTATACCTTTTCATTATCAATCTTCAATGATCATACGGAAGCCGACGTTGAACACACGCTGGTACGGATAGTAAGCCTTACGCGTATGGGAAGCCGCATACTTCGGACGGTCGATATAAGAACCGCCGCGGGCCACCTTGTATTCGGATGTCTCTTTCGTCTTCTCATTGTACGGATACGATACATAGTCGGAACGGGTCCATTCGGCTACGTTTCCGTGCATGCTGTACAGACCGAACGGATTGGCCTCATAAGCCTTGCCGCCGACCTGGACCAGGTTACCGTCGTCCACGCTCTCTTCTTTCGGAAGGAAGGTATAGTACTTGTACCACGGGTTGGTCTTCGCCATCGGCTGCGGGTCTACACCGTAAACGGCAAACAACAGCGTTGTCTTGTCCGCCAGATTGTCCTTCTTGCCGAAGTCCGCATGCATGTCGCCATACCAAAAGTCCTGGTCGCTACCGGCGCGGCAAGCCCACTCCCACTGTGCTTCTGTCGGAAGCGTGATCTTGAGACCGGTCTTTTCGCTCAGTTTCCGGCAGAATTCCATAGCATCGTTGTAGCTGACACGGATAACAGGCTGTTCCGGTTTATTGGCCGGATATCCCTGAACCACGTGGTCTTTCCACTGCTGGTCGACGAAACGGCTGTCGTGATCCGGGAAGACAACGTTGAACTGTTCGTTCGTCGTTTCCAGCTCGGCCATCCAGAAGGCTTTGTCGATCTTCACTTTGGCAGTCGGATAAGCATCCGGTTCGCCACGGTAGCTACCCATCACGAATTCACCGGCCGGGATACGGACGAAATTGACTTTCACACCCGGAGCGATCTCAACCACCTTACGGGTTTCCTTCTCCTTAGCCAGCATTTCCTTGATCCGGTCAGCACCGAAAGGCCAACCTTTCACCTTCAAGGTCTTTTCCTTTACAGGAGCGGCCTTTTCAGGCATTACCGGGGTGATCGGGCCTTGTTTCTTCAGGTAGTCGGCATAGTCGGCGATTTCTTTCTTCCAGTCGACACCGGCTCCGTTCGCATACTTGTCGGTCAATTCCTTACGACGCTTAATCTGGTCGAATCCCTTATAAGGAAGATCAGTCAATACGTTCGCATTGAAATAACCCTTGTCGGGAGCGTTATAGTCAATCCAGTTATAAAGCGTCTTCCATTCCTTATCGGTCAGTTTCACGTTGTGATGGCCTTTCTTCAGCAAGCGTACCAATTCGCTCGTGTTGGGATGATATTCGTACGGCTGCAAAACGACCATGTCGCCTTCGCCTCCCTGACGATGCACATACGGATGCAGGTTCAGATAAGACGTGCCATAACCTAGCTTGTCTTTCTTTCCACCCCGCAGGTCGAACGCTTTTCCTTCACCGTTATGACAAGCGATACAAGCGCGGTCCAGGATCGGCTGCACTTCCAGGTCGAACGTGAAAGAGCGTGTACCGCCTTCGGGCAGAGTCAAGGCAGACGGAGCTTTCTGCGAAGCGATCACACGTTTCGGGATCGCGATCTGGTTCTGGTCTTCATGACAACCAATACAGGAAACCACTTCGCCCGGCTGACCGGTCACCCAGCTTCGCATCCACTGGATAGCCACGCCATCCTTATCCAAAGGCTGGATGGAGATCGGTGTATTGGCAGGAGCCTTGAAGATCACGGAACCGTCTTCTTCGACAGGAACCGTCCCCAACATACGCTTGATATCCCAACCGGACTGGATTCCGTGCCAGTTATGGTCGGAACGGGTCTTTACATACGCATATTCGTAAGCATGCAGACGCAGAGACTTGACCGTTCCGCGAGGAATACCTTTCAGGCCTTCTCCTTCGTAGATATCCTGAATAAAGAAGGTCGCTTCCTTTTCATTCAGTTTCACACGGTCGGGAATGGACGGAGGAGTCTTTGTCTTGCGCACCAGGATCGGGCTGATATAGCCTTCGCCTTCTGCCTGCATCAGACAGGTCACGTTGTCGTAGACGTCCACCAGATAGAGTCCCCACAAGGCATGCGGGTCCAACTTGGCTGCAACCAGGAAGTATTTGTCGTTCAGCGGAGTCGGTTTGATGAACTGCGGCCATACACCGTTTACCAACTGGTCCTTGATTTCTTCTTTGATCGGACGGTTACGGTGAGGAATTTCCTGTACCATACCGGCTGTGCTCTTACGTCCCTTGGTCGGATCGAAGATGATCATACGGCCTGAACGTGCCACACCGTGGTGGCCGGAGATGATACCGACGAACGCCGAACCGTGGCCGGGCAACGGCTGCACGTCGAACGTACTGTTCGGGAACATCGCACCGCTACCGTAGAGGGCTTTGTTTTCCGTTCCGTCCGGGTTCATGTGCATTACGATACGGGAATAGTAGTGGGTCAGGTCGGTGTACTCCCAGCGGGTGTACATCACACGGCCGTTATTCATGATGACCGGATTCCAGTTGGCGTCCTGGTCGAATGTCAGGCGGCGCATGCTCTTGTCCTTCGGGTCATACAGCACCATGTTACCTACCGCATCGCTACCGTTCACACAAGGAACACCCTGGTAACCGATGTTGGAGATAGCGATCACACGACCGTCGGGCAGGTAAGTACCATCGTAGAACTCCAGATCCGGCTCGTCGTTTTCCACAAGCGGCTTGAAGCCTGTCCCATCCAGATTCACTTCATAGATGTTCCAACGCTTGTCGTCCTGTGTCTGTGTGAACATCACACGGTCACCGTCCCAATGCAGTTTCAGGTCAGCGATGGAAGAACCGTTTTTCGGTTTGTAGACCTGACGCATCTGTATATCGCCACGCAGATTGGAGAGTTCGACGATCTCGGCATCGAAGCCCTCACGACCGGCAGATTCCTGGTTACTCCAGTTATTGGCCTGAGTCCCCAAGGAAGGAGTCATGATCTGGTGTGCCTTTGAACCTACCTTGAAACGGGCTGCCACGATCTTGTCGGCATCCAGCAACGGGTTAGCCAGCAAGATGGCACGTTTGCATTCCAATGCTTTCTTGGCATCGGCGATAGCCTGTTCGTCACCGTTATAGATGCCTTTGAAACCTTTCTTTTCGAGCCGTACCAGTTCGTTCAGCATCGGTTCGTATTTGGCGGCGTCGTAGCCTTTCTGCTTTTTCATATCGGCGAAAGCCAATTTGACAGCCTCGACGTTCAGCCATTCCAAATCGCTCTGAAGCGTGTACAGTTCCTGTACTTTCTCAACCAGTTCGAGATATTTGCGTATCTGTGTATTGAGATCTTTTTCGTTTGCGATCTGCTTTGCCACATTCGAATAGTAGGCTCCGTCCTTCAACCGGGCGATCGCATTATCCGCAGCCTGCTTTTCGACTGAGGCATCCGGGGTGATCAACCAGGTATCCAGGCCGTCCAGTACCGCACCCAGCATACCGATTTCTTCCGGATACTTGTTGTTCAATTCTTCCGCCACAAAGGTCGGAACCGTATTCAATGCCTGGAAAAACACACTTCCGCCACTTGAAGTATCATCGATACCGACTTCGGCTTCGAAGCGGACATACTGACCACCCACCGGGTATACCAACGTGCCGTTCGCATGGCAGAACACGCCGTGTTTGTATTCCTTTCCAGCAATAACGATCTCATGATCGTATGCATTCGTGTTCATCTTGGGTTTTGCCCAACCGGCAACACCGTATTCATAAGGAACTTCGTCCAACCATACGGCTGTACCATCGGCTTTGATCAAACGGGCATTCGCCCATACAGCCTGGTCGTAATCCGTACCATCGGGACCACCGGCCGTTACAAGCACCAGCTTATCCACGCCTTTCAAGTCTACCACGAAAGGTTCGGCTTTCGCCTTATGCTTCATCCAGGTAGAGACGATCGGCATTCCGGATTTCTTCAGCTTTGCCTGTAATTCCGTTTTAGCTTTGACTGAAGCATCAATCCACGTTTCCGCCTTCTTCTGCTTAGGGCCGGCAGACACCATAACAGAAGAGGACAGAAAGAGTGATACTAATAAATAGTATTTGTTCATGTAATAAATTATAAGGTGTTTATTACTTATTATAACGCAGCTTTCGTGTTGGTGAAGCGCAAGCCGTCATTATCGTGGTAGCATGCCCATTCATCAACAATAGCACCTTCAGGACCAGCCATCATAAAGTGGAATGTTTCCAGTTTTTTCAGGCGAAGAACATCACCTACATTCTGTACGACGAAATTTTTGCTCTTGATCGCACCGTGGGTAGCGGGGATAGCAGGAGCGTTCGGAGTCTCGTCACCTACTTCAGAGAAGTTGTAAACCCATCCCTTTTCTACCATCCAGGATTCATGTTTAGCCGGGAATTTGGTCTTTACATGCGCATGTTCGGGGATCATCTGTCCCGGAAGCAGGTAGATCGCGTGAGCGAAGTAGCCGTATTCAGGATCGTTGACCCAGAAAATACCACCCATACCCACGTTTTCAAAATCACCCAGACCGAAATCAGTCACCCACATGTCCTTAGCCATCAGTTCGGTGAAAGGAACACCGTAGAAAGCGAACATGTCTTTCATTGCTTCCATAGCAACATCCTGTTGGAACTTGCCGTCTTTGTAGAAGTCGGCATTCGTGTACTTCTTAGAATACTTCATTTCTTTATTATTTTTACAGTTAGCATTGTTGTTACATTCATTCTTGCAGTCGTTTCCGCACTGTTCGGTGCATTGTCCTTCGCCCGCCGCTGCGCAACAGGTAGCCTCGCCAGTAGATGTTTTGCCGTTACATGCAGCCATCGAAAGCAGGAGGGCTCCCATAGCGGCCGATTTCATAAGATTCTTTTTCATTTTTTCTCTTGTTTATTTAGTTAGTAATATTTGTTCTTTACCTATCACCTGTCCCCCGCCGGAGAAGCTCTCGTTTCCATAAGGTGAAACGCCTGTCTCCATACGAGGGAACTTTCGTTTCATGCCTATGAAACGTCTACTCGATGGCGATCCCTTCTATTTCGATCAATAACTCATCCCGGCAAACGTCCGCCCACATATAAGATATGGGAATATTCAAACCATATCCTTCCAGCAGTTCTCGTGCCTCCTCATAGAAGGATTTCTCTTTCAGATAGACACGCAGCATTTTCAGTTTCGCCTTACCAATCAGCTGGCCGATGTTTTCCATCGTGATATGGAGCTGGCGTCCGAGCCCTACCCCAACCAGGCTTTCCTCCCCACGGATAGCTGCCGTACCGGAAATATAAACGATCCGCCGGTCATCGAAAGTCATGCTTTTGGCCCGTTCGAACTTCGGAGTGGCTTTCTTCTGCTGGGCAGCTTCGAGGACCTGGTCCGAATAGGCGTGGGCGGCTATCTGCAATTTATTGTCGATCGGGGTGGCATAGCATTCGGGACGGGCGAACACGGCCGCATCCAAATCGACCAGTATGCCCCCCAAGTTGGCCCCAATACCAGTAGCAGCCGGATAACCGTTGCTCCAGTCCGTCTTTCCATAGAAATCGGCACGGGCGTTGTTGAACATCTGGTAATGCTGGTCCGGCCCGTCGAAGCGGGTGATCTGCTCGATGTAGTTCCACTGGCGGATGATGCAGTTTACGGGGAAGCCTTCCCGGCGCATCACCTCCCCCATCATGTGGAATACTTCGGCGGACTGCTGCTGGATACCGAAGTTTATCACATCCCCGTGGAAGCCGCCGGCAAAGAGAAAACGGCCATCGGCATTTTCCAGTACGACATACGGGAAGCCGCCGTGACGGCGGAAGGTGATATGATCGTCTTCGTCCGCTTTGTAGCTATGGACTTCCAAGATCAGTCCGGCATTCAGAGGTGGCTGGGAAACATAACTCAATACCGGTTCATGATTCCCATAAAACTTACGGATTTTCTCACGCAGCATGATGCGGCGGGAGACGTATTGTTCGTTGTCGTTCGGCATGCCGAAGAATGCCAAACGGAGAATCTGTTCGTCTTGAGGCAACTGTGCCAGCAGGGCGTCTACCATTTCACCGAAAGTAGCCAGTCCGGTCGTATAGATATTATAATGTATTTTATCGCAATAATTCATAAAGAGTTCACATATTCGGTTAATGCTTCGATATCTTTCTCTGAAACTTTCTTCTCGATGCCGTGTTTATGGACACTGAACACTTCCTTCATGGTAGCGGCACGTCCGTCGAACAAATAGGGAGCCGTACGCCACACTTCACGCAAAGTCGGAGTATCCCAACCTTTTTCGAACTCTATATCCTCACCTATGCGGTGGTATTTCATATCCGTATAATAAACACCGCTATGGCATTCCCCGCATTTCAGCTTTTCGAAAACCTTCTGTCCTTCCTTTGCCAAATCAGACAGCTCGCCGTTCACCAAGTAAGGACTGGGCACGGGACGAAGTGATTTCAAATAGGCATCCACACAAGCGGCATCTTCTTCCGAGACTTCAAAAAACTGGATGAAGTTGAATCCTGCCCGCACAGCCCGTTCCGCATGTTCACGGATACCGGAAATCATATTGGGAGGAGTCATATGGCTAAAGAGCATGCTCTTGCAGTTCTTGGAATTGCCGACACCGTCATTCATCAAGTCCCAGTTCATGCCGTCCGTCCGGGCATCCCCCGGATGGCAGCCGTTACAGCTCTGCCAGTTCTGGAAGCAGTGAGAAGCATCGTTGAAGTAGCGTTCACCCTTGTTTTCAGCCGTTTCTTCACGTCCGGGATTCAGCTCGACCGACGTCACTTCGTTCGTATTGATATCCATTATGTTCAGGATATCGGCAAAGTAAGTCGGGATAATCAGCTTGTCACCGTTCAGGATCATATTGCGAGGACCGTTCCCCTCCAGCGGGATACGTTCGCGGAGGCCATACAAGAAAGTCAGGTCGTAGTCCAACACCGCCTTATTGGGATAGTTCAGGAATTTCTCCAACATCGCCTTATGGTCAATCACGCTGACCTCGTGCGTTCCCGAATGAGAGATGAAAACAGACTCGTCGTTGCAGGCAATGCTCCAGATACCGGCCGCCCCCCGTTCGGGTTCATCCACGACGATGGCTCCCAGGAACTCCTGCTTGTCGACATCGATCACGCTGAAAGCACTCGTGTTCATCCATCCCTGCTGCAATTGAGATGTAGGGACGGTGAAACGCCCCAAGTTGTGCGATACATATATATATTTGCCGTCGGGAGTTATACAGATTCCCCGAAGGGCATTGCTTCCGTTTGCCAACTGGATGTCCTTCACCTTCGTGAAGCCATCCATTTCGATGACGGATACACAGGCGGCCACATAATCGAGGTCAGCCCGCTGTGCAGGAAGGAAGTTCGTGACGAACATATATTTGCCGTCCTTGCTGAACACGGCGGACTTCGGTTCGCGCAATACCTTCACCGTACGCATCACCTTCCGCGCAACCGGATCGATTTCGGAGATCGTGGTCTGGAACTGGTTACATACATATATATGCTTCTTGTCCGGACCGAACATCGGATGACATGCTCCCGAACCGGTCGGAATAGAAGCCTCCACCCTGCCCGATTCGAGCGAGAGGATCTGTAAATGGCCTGTCGTTCCGAATGTAGTCACATATGCCTTGTCGCCATCCAAAAGGATACCCGTAGGCGTTTCGTCCATCGGGAAAGAACGCAACAATGTCTTGCCATCAGGCGAAAAAACATCCACCCGCTTTACTCCTTTATCTGTCATCAGCAACTCACCTTTGGCGTTCGCCACGACATCTGTCGGGAAGAACGGTGGGTTGCCTGCTGAAGCAAAGGAGATGCAACAGCAGGCAAAACAAGCCACCAGTGAGTTTTTAAACATGTATTTTCGTGTGTTCATGGTATATTATATTTTTTTTGCTTTACTATATCCCAACTCAAGAGAAATCGTCTGGGCCACTTTCCTTATACAGTCTGCCGAAACACGTACGACCTCTTTCGACAGCCGGTCCTTAGGGCCTGAAATCCAAATTGCCCCGCAAGGATAACCCGTATAATTAAAGATAGGCGCCCCGATGCAAATCACACCGTTCAGTTCTTCCTCATTATCCATGGCATAGCCCAATTTCCGGACCTTCTCAAGTTCCTCCAGATAAGCGTCACGTGTAGTAATAGTCCGGGCGTTGTAGCGTGTAAATTCCATATAAGACAAATACCGGTCCCGGACTGTATTCGGCAAATAAGCCATGATCGCCTTTCCCGGAGCCGAACAATGCAAATCGAAAGGTTTTCCCGGCGAGAGGATAAAACGGAACGTATGATGTCCCTGCGCCTGCTCGATAAAGATACCTTTCCGGTCCCCCAGCACGCCGAAGCATGCCGTCTCTTTCACCTGGTCGCGCAAATCGCGCAAACGAGGCAAAACAGTTTCCAGCAAATTGTGTTCATTCAACGATCTGAATCCCAAAGTTAGTAATTTACGGGATAACTTGTACCTTTTTGTGTCTTCATTATAGATCAAATAATCCAGACGGACCAACGTATTTAAAATACGGTAGGCCGTAGTCTGTGAAATATCAAGGGCGGACTTGATATCCTGAAGCGTCTCACCCTGGGTGTGAAGCGACAAGTACTCAAGTACAGCGATCCCTTTTTCGAGATTCGGAACCTTGTAGTTCTCTTCTGCTTTTTCCATATTTGGAATAACGCTTTCCATATTTGAAATATTGTTTCAGATTTGAATCAAATATAAAAGAGAGCGAATAAATGCAAGCAGGATGTTTGTAAAAATTAGTTAAGTATGTCGTAAAACACATTATAGTTGAAAGGTGAAAGTTGAAAGTTGAAAGTTGCTTCGCGTTGCTATTTTCACTTTCAACTTTCAACTTTCACCTTTCAACTCTTCTTGTAGCTGACGATGGCCAGTATGTTAAAGAATACTGCGAACAGGCAAACGGCAATGAAGTGCCCGGTAAGGTCTGACAAAGTGCTACCTTTCAGATAAACCATCCGCATCACTTCGACTAAATAGCGGAGCGGATTGACACGTGTCAGTTCCTGTGCCCAGACCGGCATACTGCTGACCGGTGTAAACATACCGCTCAGGAGGACAAAAATAATCATAAAGAAGAAAGCCGTGAACATCGCCTGTTGCTGGGTGGACGAAACGGACGAGATCGCCAAACCGAAACCGGTAAACGCCATCAGGTAGACGGCAGCGAACAGATAGATGATCCCCATATTGCCTACCGGCAGCAACCCGTAGACAAGCCAAGCGATACAGGCGCCTATCGTGAGCAGGATAAGACCGATAATCCAGAACGGTATCAGTTTGGAGAGCAGGAACAAGGCCTTCGGGACAGGTGTCACGTTGATCTGTTCGATCGTTCCCTTCTCCTTTTCGCTCACGATGTTCAGGGCGGAAAGGAAACCGCCGATAAGCGTCAGCAGGAAGGCCATGATACCGGGAACCATATAGTTCTTATAACTCAGATGCGGATTGAACAGGTTTGTGACACGGATTCCGCCCTCTCCGGCCGATACGGACGAGAGCTCCTTCTCCTGATTGAAATCCTGGATGATGGACGCGAGGTATGAACTGCCGATTCCTCCCTTCGTCCCGTTCACGGCATTGGCGGCGATCAGAAGCTCGGCCGTACCCTCCCGCTCCAACCGTTCTTCAAAGCGGGACGGGATTTCGAGTATGATATCGGCGGCATTGCTTTCGATGGAAACCAAAGCCTCGTCGTAGCGGGGCGAAACATCCGCCAGGCGGAAGTAGCCGGAAGAAAGGACCTTGTCTGTCAGCCTGCGGGAAAGAACGGTATGGTCATTGTCGACAATACTCAGATTGATATTCCGCATCTCGAAATTAGCGGCAAAAGGAAGGACCACCAGTTGTATGACCGGCAACAGGAAAATGATACGGGGCAGGAAGCGGTCCCGTCTGATCTGCTTGAACTCCTTCTCCAACAAATATTTCAGCATCCTCATCATCATAATCGTATTTTAAAACGTTTCACACTTAATCCTATCAGCACGACTGCCATCAGGACCAGCACGCCTACTTCCTGCAGGACGGAACCGAAGCCCAGGCCTTTTATCATGATATCTTTCACGGCGATGATATACCATTTGGCCGGTACGATATTGGAAATGACTTGCAGGATCACCGGCATATTCTCGATCGGGAACACCATCCCGCTAAGCAATATGACAGGCAACATCAAGACAACGGCACTGATCAGCATGGCGGCCTGCTGGGTGTCGGCTATCGTCGAGATCAGCAATCCCAAGCACAACGCCACCAATGCATAGAGGACGGAAACGCCCACTAACAGAGGCAGACTGCCATTGATCGGCACATCCAACAGGAAGTACGACAAAGCCAGGATGGTAGCTATATTCACCAGGCTCAGCAACAAATAAGGGGCCGCTTTTGCCAGAATGATATAGACCGGCTTCATCGGAGAGACAAGAAGCACTTCCATCGTCCCGATCTCCTTCTCCTTCACGATCCCGACGGAGGTCATCATGGCGCAGATCAAAATCAAGATCAGCCCCATGACACCGGGCACGAAGTTGTACGCGCCACGAAGCTGGGGATTGTAGAGCAAAGAAATTACCGGCACAATTTCTTTGCCAGTTGAAAGGTGGAAGGTGAAAGATGAGAGTTGTTTCGCGTTGCTATTTGCATTTTCACTTTCAACTTTCAACTTTCCACTTCCAACTGCTATCTGCGTAGCATATGCAGATAGCTGCGTCGCTTCGTTCGGATCGGTCGCGTCGACCAATAGCTGGATTTCGCTTTCACCTTTCACCTTTCCACTTTCAACTATTAAAACCATCCGGACTTTTCCCTGACGGAAAAGGGCCTGGCCCTCTTTTTCGCTATCGATCATCTTGTAGAGTTCGAAATACTCGCTGGCGGCAAAATGGGAAATCATTTTCTGTGTCACCTCGTCTCGGCTCTGATCCAGGATTGCGACAGGCACACGTTTGATCTCCGTCGTGATGGCATAGCCGAAGAGGATGATCAGGATAACAGGCATCAGCAGCAGGATCATCATCGTCCGCTTATCACGTGAGATATGGATAAATTCCTTTTTAACAAAAGCGATCAAAGAACTTTTCATTCTTATTTCTTCATTATTAATTCTTAATCTTAACTATCAGTTCTCCTTGCTCTCCGTGCCAATGCATGGAAGACTTCGTTCATGTTACCGGCCTTGAAAGACGATTTGAGGGCGGAAGGGCTGTCCAAAGCTTCGATCTTTCCATCTACCATGATGGAGACACGGTTGCAATACTCCGCCTCGTCCATATAGTGGGTGGTGACAAAGACCGTAATACCCCGTTCGGCAGCCTGGTAGATCAACTCCCAGAACTGGCGGCGGGTGACAGGATCGACACCTCCGGTCGGTTCATCCAGGAAAACGATCCGAGGTTCGTGGATGATGGCGACGGAGAAAGCCAGCTTCTGCTTCCAGCCCAACGGCAGGGCATCGACCAGTGTGTTTCGTTCGTTCTCCAAATCAAGGACCCGGAGCAGTTCGTCCGTCTTCGCTTTCAACTGTTTTTCCGACAGACCGTAGATGCCGCCGTACAAACGGATATTCTCCCATACCTTCAAGTCGCCGTAAAGGGAAAACTTTTGGCTCATATAGCCGATATGCCGCTTGATCAGTTCCGTTTCCTTATAGATATCGAAACCGGCAACCTTTCCCACCCCGGAAGTCGGTGTCAAAAGGCCGCACAGCATACGCATGGCTGTCGTCTTGCCGGCTCCGTTCGCTCCCAAGAAACCGAAGATCTCTCCCTCGCCTACCGTGAAACTGATGTGGTCGACAGCGGTAAAGGGACCGAAACATTTCGTTAGTTTATCTGTTTCTATTACGTTCATCTTTTATATTTTCTTAATTCATGCCCGAAGTTCGGACGAGGCTTCTAAAACTCCTGAACCGCCTTCCGGACTTCGGACGAGACTTTCAAAACTCTCAAACCGCTTTCCGAACTCAGGACGGGACTTTCAAAGCTCTTGAACTGCCTTCCGGACTTCGGACGGGACTTTCAAAGCTCTTGAACCATCGTCCGAACTCAGGACAGGATCTTTCATGTTTTCGAGCGCCATGAAACAGTCCTCAATACCGGGTTTTACCCGCTCAATACCGATTTTCGTATGTCCTTTGGCTTCCAAAAAGGCGTGCAGACGGTTACGGAAAGCCGTTTCCCCCTCTCTGTCCACCACACCCCTCGAAATGGAGAAATGATGAGCGTCTCCGAAAGAAAAACAAGAATCCGCATCCGGATATGTCCTGAGGTCGAGCAACAGTTTATACATCGAAGCCGACCGGACCGCATACAAATAGTTATCGAACGTACTGCGGATGCCTTCCGGCGTATCGACCGACAAGCATCGTCCGCCACGCATCAACGCGATACGGTCGCAACGGGAAGCCTCGTCCATATAAGGCGTCGAAACCATAATCGTAATCCCTTGCCTCTTCAACCGGTCCAACATATCCCAAAACTCCACACGCGAAACAGGATCGACACCCGTCGTCGGCTCATCCAGGAAAAGGACATCGGGTCGGTGGATCAGCGCACAGCTCAACGCCAACTTCTGCTTCATCCCGCCGGAGAGCTTCCCGGCTTTCCGTTTCTTGAAAGGCTCTATCTGGACATAGATATCCCGGATCAGGTCGTAGTTTTCCCGGACAGTCGTATTGAACACGGTAGCAAAGAAGTTCAGGTTCTCTTCCACCGTCAGGTCCTGATAAAGGGAGAAGCGCCCCGGCATATACCCTACCCGCCACCGGATCTCCTTATAATCGCGTACAACATCCAGTCCGCAGACCGATGCCGTACCGCTATCCGCCAACAGCAGGGTTGTCAGTATCCTGAACAGCGACGTCTTGCCCGCCCCGTCCGGCCCGATCAGCCCGAAAAGCTCCCCTTCGCCGATATGCAACGAGATGTCCTGCAAAGCCTGAACCTCCCCATATACCTTATTTATATGTCGAATATCAATCTCTCTCATCATTGTCTATTGAATATCACTTCCCCATACTGTCCGATCTTCAAATAGCCGTCGTTCTTGACGGCTATCTTGACGGCATAGACCAGATTGGCACGTTCGTCTTTGGTCTGGATGCCTTTTGGGGTAAATTCCGACTTCTCGGAAATCCAGGTGATCGTACCGGGATATTCCCTTTGTTCCTTTTCTCCGAAATCGGCAAAGACACGCACCCCGCCACCGAGCTTCAATTTCGTAAGCTGTTCGGCAGTAGGATAAGCGCGGAGATACAACAGATCGGTGTCGGCGATCTTATACAGAGGCTTGCCGCCAGCCGTGACTTCGCCCGGTTCGGCATATTTCACGAGGACAGTGCCGGACTGCGGGTTGACAATACGGCTTTTCTGCAACTGATCGTCCAACTGCATGATCTGGTAGACGATACTTTCCGCTTCAGCATCCGCCCCGCCTGTCGTTTTATGCAAGGTCGAATATTGCGCATCCAGTTGTTTTTGCAGCACTTTGATGTTGTTGACAATGTCATCGACCTGTTTCTGGTTGCCGGCTTTCGCCTTTACCAGGTTCTCCATACGCTGTTGCTCGCTCCGGGCGACGGCAATCTGCTGTTCGAGGGAAGCGATCTGTTTGCGGATATCCGGTTTCCGGATGTCCACACTACGAAGGCCTGCTTCGAGCTGCTTCTTTCGTGCATAAAACTGCTTACTGTCCACATAACCCAGCACGGCGCCCGCCTCGAGCCGGTCGCCTTCCTGCAGGTTTAGTTCCATGATCTTCCCGTTCGCCTCCGAAGAAACGATTATTTCGGTGGATTCGAATGTTCCAGTGGCATCAAAGTCGCTCTCATTGCTGCTGCAAGCTGTAATCACAATAAAAGCAATAGAAAAAATAAGATATTTCATATTATTTATTTTTATAAAACTACCTATAATATTGGGAATTATAATTCATTATCGTACTGGTGTTGTTTATTATTCATAATATAAACTGTTTCTATGCGATCCCGCGTCAAGCACGGGAACAGGACTGTTATTCTTCATTTGTCGTATACATATAATTATAGATCGATTGCAACTGTTGTATCCGGTGTGTGGCTGCCGTCTGGCGGGCCAGATCTTCGGAGTTGATTTCGCGGATAAGGTCGGTGACGGAGATCACGCCGTTCGCCAGCTTGACTTCAGCCGCCTTCTTGATGCTGGCGCGCAGGCGGATGATCTTGTCGTCAGCCTTCATCAGATCGGTCATCTTCCTGATCTCCGTGTTTTGCTGCGTCAATTGGAGACGGGTGTTGAAGAGGAATGTTTCCCGCTCGACCTCCACCGCCTGACGGTTCGTGGCAATCTTCCGGCGATCGTTCTTCAAGGTATATAATTTACCCATGTTCCAACTCAAACGGACACCGGCAACATAAAACGGATTGAAACTGTCTTCCAGCATATCCAACCCCGGCCGGCCATAACCGCCCTGCAAGAAAGCACCGATACGAGGCATCAGGCCGGCAGTCAACTGCTTGTTCTGCAATTCGAGCAGATTGCTTTTGGCATCCAGCGCACGAAGCTCCGGACGGTTGATCACAGGTGGCAACGAAGGCCTCTCCGGTATCGAGGGGACTTCCAGCACGAACGCCCCGGCATCCGGGCGGCCGATCAAAGCAGCCAGCATCTTGCCGTAAGCCGAACGGGCGGCCTTCAACTCGATCTCCTTCTGGCGGGCGTTCAACAATTCGACTTCCATGCTTTCGCGGTCGGACTGGTTGGCAACGCCGTTCTCCATCATGGCTGAGATACGGTCGATATTGATCTGCAACTCTTTCTGGAGCAAACCGTTCTGGCGGATCAGCTCGTCCTGCAGAAGGCAGCCGAAATAAAGCTGGTTCACCCGGTCGTTCAAGATATAAAGATCGCTGTTCAACTGTTCACGGTCGGCCGTCGCCTGTGCTTCCGTCAACCGGCGAGTAGAACGGATCACGCCACCGTCCCAGATCGTCTGGTTCACTTCGGCCACGACCTGATACTGATCCTTGCTAAGTGTGGGGATCTCGATTCCGGGGATGATTGCCGACAGCTTGTCGGCGTCGAACGGCAACTTCGTCACATCGCTCTGATAAGTGGCTTTCGCATTGACCGCCAACTGGGGCAGCCATCCTTTCGCAGCATTGGACAAATTATACTGTTCGGTCTGCTCGATCAGTCTATACTGGCGAACCTGCGGATAGTTGGCCCGTGCCCATTCATAGCATTGGGACAACGTAACTTTCTCCTGCGCTCCCGCTCCCTGTACCAAAGGAGAGCAAAGCAACACCAGAACAAGCCGCTTCCAGTCATTCAAGATCATTCGTTTCATATACATCCTCCTCTCATTCGTTCATCACCTTCGGCTGATCCGGGGTAAGCAACCGGACTAGCACCTCTTTTATAAATGCACCGCGTTCCTGCAAAAAGGCGTCGAACTTCCGGGGATCGCCTTCAAAGAAAACATTCGTCAACGGGTCTCTCGCCAATACCGGAAACACGATCAGGCTCATAAGCGTAGAAATCAGATAAACCAGGGGCATCTTTCTCAATATTCCTTTTTCCATCTCCTCCAATGTCTGATCCTGTATCCGCCGAAACAGTTCCAGACGTTCCGGATCTTTCAGAATAACCTTGTACAGATGCTCCGGATCCCGGTTGAACTCATTCACCACAAAAATCGGGAAAGAGGGATTGGACTGGACGATTGCAAGATATTGGTCTATGATCCTGGGGAATTTTTCCAAACAGGACACAGGTTCATCCACGATCATTTCTATATTAGGCAGCAATGCTCCCATCAACTGTCCGAAGATCGCATCGAAAAGCATCTCTTTCGTCCGGAAATAATAGTGCATGGCCGTACGGCTGATACCGACATCGGCAGCAATATCGCCCATTTTGGTCGCTTCATACCCTTTCCTGACAAACACTCGTTTCGCCGCTTCTATAATCCGGCTTTCCATGTCTTGAAGTTCTTCTGTACTCATCGTTATAATGTTATTAAATATTTTATCCAATATGTCTGACACACGTGTCAAAAATAGTATAAAAAAAACAGGAGTGCAATGGCTACACTCCTGTTTTAATATCTTTTAGAGATAAACTACATCTTACTTATCTATTGTACGGGCGGGAACACCTTCGAAGGTCATTTTAACAGGATTTATAAATCCGTTCTCATCGAAAGTCATCCGGTCGATACAAGTCACACGGTGGTCGCGAGTATTGTCGTTCAGCGGGCGGCGATGGTAGACGATATAATAATCTTCAGTATTCGGAACATGCAATACGGAATGATGCCCGGCTCCCCGCGCGATTGTCGAATCCTGCTGGAGAATCGTGGCGACACGGTTGAAGGGTCCGAAAGGCGAATCGGCAATCGCATAAGCGACACAATAATCGGGACCTGTCCAGCCCCCTTCGCTCCACATAAAATAGTACTTCCCGTTCTTTTTGAACATGAACGGACCTTCCACATATTTATCCGGTGTCACTTCCTTGTAGACCGTCCCGTCTTCAAAAGGAACCAATCCGGTGAAATCGTCGTTCAGGCAGACGACATTGCAATGTCCCCAACCGCCGTAATACATATAGTAGCGGCCATCATCGTCACGGAAAACGAACTGGTCGATCGGCTGTGCCCCGTTTACGATCTCGTTGATAAGCGGTTTGCCTAACAGGTCCTTATACGGACCTTCCGGGCGGTCGCTGACGGCAACCCCGATTCCTCCTACTTCACCTTCATGCACGTCGTTGGCCCCGAAGAAAAAATAATATTTGCCATCCTTATGGATGATAGACGGCGCCCACATGGCTTTCTTCGCCCATTTCACGGCGGAGGTATCGAGTACAGACGAATGTTTCGTCCAGTTCACCAAATCCTTGGACGAAAAGCAGTCGAAATAAGTCTGCTTCTCATACGCATCGCTCCAAGTCGGGAAAACCCAATAGGTATCACCATAAATGATCCCTTCCGGATCGGCATACCAGCCCTCGAATATCGGATTACCACTGGTCACGACATCAGCAACAGCCTTCTGTTGCTGTTTCGGCTGCCCGCACGAAACTAACGCGGCAGCACACAATAGCATATATAAACTTTTTTTCATCTATGAGTTATGATTTTTTCATTTATGATTTATAATTTATGCGATAATAAGCGTGTCAACACATAAATCATAAATTATAAATCATAAATCTTTTCATTTCTGTTCCATATTCTTAGCCAGCCCTCCTTCGGATGTTTCCTTATAGAGACTCGGCAGGTCGTTTCCGGTCTGACGCATCACTTCCACCACCTGGTCGAAACTTACCCGGTGCTTGCCATCGGAGAAATTGGAGAAGGTGTTCGCATCCAGCGCACGGGCTGCCGCAAAGGCATTGCGTTCGATACAGGGAATCTGTACCAACCCGCAAACCGGGTCGCAAGTCAGTCCCAAGTGATGCTCCAGCCCCATCTCGGCCGCATACTCGATCTGGGCAGGTGTCCCCCCGAACAACTGGCTGGCCGCAGCAGCAGCCATCGCACAAGCCACACCGACCTCTCCTTGGCATCCTACCTCGGCCCCGGAAACGGATGCATTCGTACGGACCACATTACCGAACAACCCGGCTGTCGCCAACGCACGCAAGATACGAGAGTCACGGAAGTCGCGGGACTCTTTCAGATGGTAAAGCACAGCCGGCATGACACCACACGAACCGCAGGTCGGGGCCGTCACGATCTTGCCTCCGCAAGCGTTCTCCTCGGAAACGGCCAGAGCATACGCATAGACCATCCCACGGCTTTTGATACTGCTGCCGTAACCTTTGGCACGGATCATATAGTCGGATGCCTTACGCCGGATTCCCAGACCGCCGGGCAAGATGCCTTCGGCTTCGAGGCCGTTACGGACCGCTTGTTGCATCACTTCCCATACTTCGGCCAGATAGTCCCATATCTGCGGACCTTCGCACTGTTCGACATATTCCCAGTAGGAATGGCCGGTTTTTTCACACCAGGCCTGTATGTCCTTGATGGTATGCATTTCGTAGACCTGACCCTGTGTCAACTCGTTGTAGGTTTCGTTTGCCAACGTTCCTCCCCCGATACTGTAAATCGTCCAGTTATCCAGTTCCTCTCCGCTTTCGTCAAACGACTGGAAGAGGATGCCGTTCGGATGGAAAGGCAGGAACACCTTCGGTTCCCAAGTGATGTTGGTCTTGGCCACCGGGCTCAACACTTCGAGAATTGCCGCATCCGTCATGTGGCCTTTGCCTGTAGCCGCCAGGCTCCCATAGAGCGTAACATTAAAACGTACGGCTCCCCGATTGCGTTCCAGGAACATCCGGGCAGCACGCATCGGTCCCATTGTGTGGCTACTGGACGGTCCGTGACCGATCCGGTATATTTGCTTGATCGATTCCATTGTTTTGAGATTTATGAGTTATCATTTGTAATTTATAATTTATGATTTATAGTTTATGCATTGATGATCAATCATAAATTATAAATCATAAATCTTTTCACACTTTCAAAAATATATTCCGCTTATAAAGCAGCCACAAAATTACATAAATAATCAATGCGTTCGACGCTGCAATCAAAGCCGGATAATAATTTCCTGTATATTGTTCGAGGCCATGAAAAAGAGAAGTTCCTATACATCTGAAACTAATCACGTTAGCCAGCATATAGGCCACGATCGAATTCATGCCGTAGACTTTCAACCAAGTCAGGTTCTTCCGGTGTCCTTTATAATCGATCCAATAATAGAACAAACCCATCAACAGGAAACAATAGCCGCTGCTGACCAGCACCATAGAGCTCGTCCATATCTTCTTGATCACCGGCAACTGCAAGCCCCACAGCCAACCCAGCGCAACCATTATCGCACCAATTCCTAACAGCCATTGCCATTTGTGCTTCCGGTCCATTCCGCTCTTCAAGATATGCCCGGCAAAAACTCCGGTCAGCACCGTCACGCCAAAGTTCAGGCTACTTAATATCCAGGTATAACGATAAGATCCGGCAAATACGATCTGTCCGTTCTCCACAACAGCAGCATCGCGGAATCGTCCCAGGACCGTACGGTCCACCCATTCCGCCAGGTTACCGTCCGGCGTGTAGTTGCCACCTCCATAACCATCGACCGTAATAAACTGCATGGCTCCCCAATAGGCTAACAACAAGGCGACCGCCGTCCCGATCTGCACGGACAGACGCACATGCAAGAACAGCATTGCCGAAATCAGATAGCCCATCGCAATTGCCTGCAATGTGTTCGAATAAAGATAAATCCGGTCCGGGTCCAATCCTAAAAGGTTTCCCTGGCACATCATACCGAAGATCCAGAGCAAGGCCACTCGCTTGACGATACGACGGTAGACCGCCCATTTATCCGGCATCGCCTTATATCGGGAAAGGGCGAACGGCATCGACACGCCCGCCATAAACATGAAGAGCGGCATCACCAAGTCCCACGAAGAGAACCCCTCCCACTGCACATGCGAGAAGCCCCACAAAAAATCGTTATACCAAGGTGCATCTATCGCACGTCCGAGAGAATGCAGGACCCCTTCCAGCGCCACCAGGCAAAACAAATCGAAGCCACGTAACACGTCGAGCGACTCCAGGCGTTGATAAGCTGGTTTCATGATGATTTATGATTTATGATTTATGATTTATGATTTATGATTTGTATAAAAAAGATTTCAGATTTATGTTTAATGTTATGTTTTCTGGTCATAAATCTGAAATCACAAATTTCTTCACACTTTCAGGAAAATTCGTTGACGGTACAGGAAGTACAGGAATCCCCAGCAAACGGCAATGTAGCCGATCGAACCGGCTAAAGGCTGCGCGGCTTCCGGCATCCATCCGACAAGTCCGCCAAACAGGCCTTGGGATGTATAAGAGAAATCGATGAATCTTTGCGCCAAATAGATCGTAATCGAATTAACCCCGATCACCTGGAAGAAGAAAGTCCACTTCCGCCATCCCAACACATCGACAATGTAATAAAACAGGGCGAACATCCAAACCGAATAGGCTCCGACAACGCAGACAAACGAACTGCTCCACAGCTTTTTGTTGATCGGGAACACCAAACTCCACAACACCCCCACCAACAGTAACAGCACACCGGCCAACACCAAGCCGGCCACCTTCCTCTTGTCCGTCAATCCCTCTTTACGCAACTTGATAAACTCGCCCGTAAACATTCCCAACATAGCCGTCACAATCCCCGGCAACGTGGACAACAACCCTTCCGGGTCAAAAAATCCTTGATGCAAACGCCCCGGCAACAACAAACGGTCCACATAGCCGACCCAGTTGCCTTCCAGCGTGAATGGTCCGGCCTCCGCACCCGGCACAGGGATAAAAGCTATCCAAACCCAATAGCCGACCAAGATCACCCCCGCTATCCACGCCCTGACTGAAGTCCGGAAATGCACGAACAGCAAGGCGGCAAACATCCATCCCAACCCAATACGTGCCAAGACGCTGGCGCAACGAAGGTTCGCAAAGTCAAACTGTAGCAATCCGTTATAGACACATCCCAGCAACACCAGCGTAATTCCTCTGCGGACAATCCTTTTATAGATATCCGACTCGCTCTTCCCCTGTTCGCGCTGCTTTTCCAACGAGAACGGAAACGAGATGCCGGCAATGAACAGAAACAGCGGAAAAATCGTGTCGTGGTGCGTCAACCCGTCCCACTCCACATGATCCATCTGTCCACCTATCGCCTGAAAAAAAGAATTCGGAAACAACGTTGCCAACGCAACGAAAAGGGAAGCCCCTCCCATAATAAAGAACATATCAACCCCCCTCAGGGCATCCAGCGACAGCAGCCGCCGGGACTGTTTTTGTTTTTCCATACTATGTACAATGTCTTTTAAGTTTACTTTGTCGATCGAGTTTACAAATATAGGTCTTTTTTCTACACAAGCAATTTATACAAGAAACCTCGTTTCTTCAGATACATTAAAAATTTTCATTCTTTCCCCAACAGTGAAAATAAATTTTCCATCGCATGAAAATTTATTTCCCCACTATGGAAAATTTATTTTCATGCGATGGAAACTTCTCTTTCATGCTATGGTATCAGCACAACGTTCCCAACCGAAATTTTCTTCATAACGGTCGAAGAGGGGTTCCTCTTCGATATTGTATTGACGGAGCAAATCGCGTACGTATAACTGGTCTTCGGGAGTAAAACAACGCTCCTTGCGTTTCAAACGGTAAAAATGAGTCGTCCCGAAATATTCTCTCATCTCCCGCCGTATTTCTTTAGCCTGGCGATAAGGGATATTGTCCAACAGGTGCTCCATGCCATAAGCATTTTTCAACGGGCTGTCGTCCATAAACCCGGAACAATCGCCATCGGGGACAACACGTTCCGGGTTGATCGCTCTCACCGCCCAACGTTCTTTCGGGATATGCCGCGACACCTGATGACGCAGACAGGTGGAAGCATGCAGGCATTTCCCGTTAAAACAGAGTGCAAAGTCGTTCGGGACCAAAGAATAATCTAATTTGTCTAACATGGTATTAATGTATTGATATTAGACAAAGGTACTCACAGATCCGGCGGAAAGCAAACATTTACACTCAAAAAATGATCACAACAACAATGACTATAGGCGAGATGAGGGAGTTCACCGTGCCAACGGCTGCCATTTCATATAAGTACCGGTCCTCCACAACCACTCCATCGGTCCATAACGGAACTTCTTCAGCCAATAATGGCTGAACACTATCTGAACACCCGTATAAGCAAGACAAACCAATACGCTCAAGAAAACACCCAGATGGCTCCAATCCAACCCGAAACCGGAAAAAATAAAGACTCCGATCACGGACTGCGCGATATAATTCGTCAGGCCCATACGCCCGTAGCTGACTAACGGCGCCATCGCCCGCTGCACCTTCTGCAAACGGTATCCCTCCATCACCACAATTACCCATAGATAAGCAGTCAACAGGTTAATCAGATTAGTCGTCGTCGAACTCATCCACGAATAAAAAGAGACCTCTCCCCAAGCCACAGGCGGAAGATAAGAACGCGCCACATAAAGCAGTCCCAACCCTGCGAGGGCAAGCAAGGCCCAACGGTTCAGTCGGCTACGAAACTCATCCATACGCTCGAACAGACGGATGCGTCCTACGATGAACCCTAAGATGAAAAGTCCCAAGGTCAAGTAAATACGCCCGCTCGACACCTGGAAGCGCATTTTTCCGATGATCCCGTCCCAAGCGTTACTCTCGATCGTTTCAGACAAGGTCGGGACTTTCCGAGGACCTGCCGGACGGGAAGCAGGCCTTTCGGCAACACGTTCCACCTGCTCGACCGCCGGAGCCGTCAGGCTTTTATAAGCTACCGGGACAAGTGTCGCCCCCCCTAAGAAAAGAAACAGCGTAATCCCTGCCAACAGCTTGGTCGGCCATTTATACATCAACACCAAAACAAACCCCAGTATCGCATATATCAGCAAAATATCCACCCGGACAATCAAGCCGTGTAAATAACCGATCGCCAACAAGAGAACCAGCCTCCACAAAAAACGTGGACGGAAGTCAAGTCCTTTCTTCGCCGCCCGATCCATCTGGATAAAGAAACTTAAACCGAACAGGCAAGAGAAGATAATGAAGAATTTCCCGAAAACCAGATAATTGATAAGCCAACTGAAAATCTCGTTCATCGTTCCCTCCCACGGGAACACAGCCTGAGACGTCATCGTCCCCATAGCTCCAAAATGTTGCATAGAATGAATCAGGCAAATGCCGATAAGAGAAAAGCCACGCAAGGCATCGATCACTGTAATACGCTCTCCGGGAGCAAGCACTGTTTTTGTTGTTTCCATATTTTCAAATTTCAGATTTGATTTTTATTCGTTTTCTTCCGGGAACAAAATTACAGGGCATCACTCGAACAGAAGGAATACAAATTACGGTTTTGTGGATATTTTTTACTGTAGAACGGCTCTTGGTTCGGAATGAATCACATAGTGACCTGTTTTAGGATTCAAGAGAAACAAGATTGTAAATTAATTCGTATGTTTGCAGCCGTAACCTAAAAAAATAAAGACAATGACAGTAATCATTTTAATAGCAGTGATCGTGATCCTGGCAATCTGGATCGTTTCTTTGTATAATTCGTTAGTGAAATTGCGCAACAACCGCGAGAACGCATTTGCCGACATCGACGTACAGCTCAAACAACGCCATGACCTTATCCCACAGTTGGTCGAAACGGTCAAAGGCTATGCCTCACACGAGAAAGAGACCCTGGAACGCGTCATTAACGCCCGTAACGGGGCGATCAGCGCCAAAACGATCGACGACAAGATCATGGCCGAAAACGCCCTGACTTCCGCTCTTGCCGGATTGAAGATCACGCTCGAGGCCTATCCCGATCTGAAAGCCAACCAGAACTTCTTGCAGTTGCAGGAAGAAATTTCCGACCTGGAAAACAAACTGGCTGCCGTGCGCCGTTATTTCAATTCGGCCACGAAAGAGTTGAACAACGCAGTCGAGACATTCCCGTCCAACCTGATCGCCGGTATGTTCGGTTTCAAGAAGGAAGTGATGTTCGACCTGGGCGAACAACGCGCGACACTCGAAGAAGCACCTAAAATCAAGTTCTAAGGATGCAATACGTCGGTATACAAACCCAACAGAGCAGGAACAATTTCCGGTCCCTGCTCCTGCTTTGCTTGTTTCCCTGCCTGGTAATGGGATTGCTTTTTGCGTTCTGCTACCTACTCCACCTGTTGGCGATGAACGACGACGGCCTGACGGGGGCCGAACTGCTCGGATATTCCACCGGGATGTTCATCCATTTGGCACCATACGTATTGGGAGGCGTACTCATATGGTTCATCATCGCCTATTTTGCCAATACAAGCATCATCAACTCGGCAACCGGTTCCGAACCTTTGTCGAGAATGGAAAACAAAAGGGTATACAACTTAGTGGAAAACCTATGTATGAGCCAGGGAATGAAAATGCCCAAGATCAATATCATCAACGACGATTCTCTGAACGCTTTTGCAAGCGGCATCAACGAAAGGACTTACACCGTCAGCCTCTCACGGGGGATCATCGACAAGTTGGACGACCAAGAACTGGAAGCGGTCATTGCACACGAGCTGTCGCATATCCGCAACAAGGACGTACGCCTGATGATCGTATCGATCGTCTTTGTCGGCATCTTTGCCATGCTCGCACAGATGGCCATGCGCTCCGTCTACTACTCGTCGATGGGACATAGAAGAGACGAGAAAAACAACACAGCAATCATCATCTTTTTAGTCATGGTTGTTGCAGCCATCGGTTATTTCTTCTCCATGCTGATGCGTTTCGCCATCTCACGCAAACGGGAATACCTGGCCGACGCCGGAGCTGCCGAAATGACCAAGAATCCGCTCGCCCTCGCCAGCGCACTACGGAAAATATCGGCCGATCCCGACATCGAAGCCGTCAAACGAGAAGACGTAGCCCAGCTTTTCATCCAGCATCCGGGCCAACAGGCCAAAAGCGCACTGAACGGTTTAAGCGGACTTTTCGCCACTCATCCACCCATTGAAAAGCGGATACAAGTACTCGAACAATTCTAAATTTAATCAAGATTTAATATCCCTAATCATTCCAATCCCGGCATTAATTTAATATCTTTGATGCCGGATAAAAATAAGTGTTGGAAATGATACAAAAAGAATTGATCGGCGATCTTAAGCTGAAATGGGATCGCATACAACAGGCGATGCGGAAGATAAATGCCGACGGATGCCTGCTTACCGTGGATGTAAATCTGTATTACACAACCGGACGTATCTATAGCGGCTATTTCTATCTTCCTGCGGAAGGTGCTCCGTGGTTCTTCGTGAAACGGCCGAACGGACTGGCAGGCGATCATGTCGAATACATCCGCAAACCGGAACAGATGGCCGAGCTCTTCGCGTTCTACGGACTGGAAATGCCGGAAAAGCTTCTGCTCGAAGCCGACGAACTGACATATAACGACTATATACGTCTGCAAAAGATCTTCAATCCGAAAGAGACCGGAAACGCAACCGCAATGATGCGTGAGCTGCGTCGGATAAAGACACCGTACGAGATCGAAATGTTCCGCATCTCGGCCGAACGCCACGCCAAGACATATGCCGAAATTCCCGAATGTTTCCGCCCCGGAATGACTGATCTCGAATTCCAGTATGAAATAGAAAAACGGATGCGCAAGAACGGTTCCATCGGACTGTTCCGCGCCTTCGGCGCCAATATGGATATCTTTATGGGAAGTATCCTGGCGGGAGAAAACGCCGAAGTCCCCTCGCCTTTCGACTTTGCCTTAGGTGGTAGTGGTATCGACGCTTCCTGCCCGTTAGGTGCAAACGGAACGCCTCTGAAAGAAGGGACAGCCATCATGGTGGACATGGCGGGAAATTATACGGCTTATATGACGGATATGACACGTGTGTTCTCCGTCGGCCACCTGACCGAGCTTGCTTACCGGGCACATCAGACAGCCCTCCTTATCGAAAGCGAGATCGAGAATATCGCCCGGCCGGGCACACCTTGTGCCGAACTCTACGAGATAGCCGCCAAGATCACCGAAAGCCAGAGACTCGGCGCATACTTCATGGGGACCAAGCAACAAGCCAAATTCGTAGGGCACGGCATCGGCATCCAGATAAACGAGCTGCCGGTACTTACGCCCCGCTCGAAAGACATGCTGGAACCGAACATGGTATTTGCACTCGAACCGAAATATGTGATACCGGGTATCGGCGCCGTCGGCATCGAAAATAGTTTCCTGGTTACGGAAACCGGACTGGAGAAGATCACGCACTTCACAGAAGATATCATACAATTAGACAAATAAATCATAAATCATAAATCATAAATCATAAATCATAAATCATAATGAAAAAAACAATCTCACTTCTCCTGTTACTGTCTGTCATCTTCATGCCGGTAAAGGCACAAGATGTAGAAAACGTAAAGCCGGTGAAGAATGTCATTCTTCTAATCCCGGACGGGACATCACTGGCTACAGTCTCTATGGCGCGTTGGCTGCAATGGTATACCAACCCCGACAAACCGAAATTGAACATCGACCCGTATCTCTGCGGAACAGTCCGCACGCATTCTTCGAATGCCCCGATCGGCGACTCGGCTCCTACGACTTCCTGCTACATGACAGGACAACCCAGCCGTACAGGCTACGTTTCCACCTACCCGGAGAACGACGGTGACAACGATATCTACCCGACCGATCCGGCACGCGCTTTCCAACCGCTGACAACCGTCCTGGAAGCTGCCAAAATAAAACAGGGCAAATCAACGGGACTGGTTTTCACCTGCGAATTCCCGCATGCAACACCGGCCGACTGCTCCGCCCACAGCTACAACCGTGGCAAATATGAATGGATCGCTCCGCAGATGGCTCACAACGACCTGAACGTCGTGATCGGTGGCGGCGCCAGCCTGCTTCCCGAAGAGAGCGAAGCCTACCTGAAAGGTAACGGATACGGTATTTTCAAGAATGACATCGACGGTATGCGTAATTACAAAGGCAACAATATGTGGGCTTTGTTCGGAGATCGGGAAATGGCTTACGACATCGACCGAGATCCGAGCCAACAGCCATCCTTGGAAGAGATGACACGCAAGGCAATCGAAAAGTTATCCCAAAACCCGAACGGTTTCTTCCTAATGGTGGAAGGCAGCAAGGTCGACTGGGCTGCCCACGCGAACGATCCGGTCGGCATGGCCACGGATATGTTGGCTTTCGACCGTGCTTGCGGTGCTGCCCTCGAATTTGCCCGTCAGAATGGCGAGACTGCCGTAGTGATCGTTCCCGATCATGGCAACAGCGGTATCAGTATCGGCCGTGCCGACTGTAAAGGTTACGATAAACTGAGCAAGGACCAGTTGTTCCATCAGCTTTCTTTGTATAAATTGACAGCCGAAGGCTTTGCCAAGAAAGTGAACAGTGTACCGAATTCCGAAGTGCAAAACGTCTTCCGGGAATATGCCGGCTTCGAACTGACACCAGAAGAACTGGATGCCTTGAACCATTGCAAGAATTACAAAAACAGCCCGATCCCGGAAAATGAACGCTCGATCGAAGGCAAAGGCTCTTTATACAGCAGTTCGCTGACGACTTTCATGTCCAAGCTGCTGACCTCCAGAACCTGTTTCGGTTTCACAACCGGCGGCCACACAGGCGAAGAGGTGTTCCTTGCAGCTTACCATCCCGACCGTACAAGCTTACCTCTCGGTATGCACACGAATATCGAACTGAATCATTATCTCTGTGCCCTGTTCGGTATGACACACGACACGCTGGAAGAACTGACAGCCGGAAACTTCGCTCCTCACACGGAAGTATTCAAAGATTTCAAATGTGAAATCGTTCCGGCTAAAGACGAGAAAGGTTCTCCTTCACTGATCGTAAAAAACAAAAGGAAGCAGATCAACATCACGCCGTTCAGCAACATCGTGACGATCGGAAAGAAAGGCCAGGAAGAAATCCGCCTGAATTCGGTAATCGTATACGTTGACAAAAACAATACATTCTACTTGCCAACCAAACTGGCAGAATATCTGCAATAAAAATAAAGAAGAGGGTGGTGTGCGCACCACCCTCTCTCGTGAAATTTATCTCCCCCATAAACCTGTCTTCTTCCTCCAAACGCCATATTTACACATTACACGGCAATAAGTTATAGTTATTTGTTTTTTTTCAATTATTCTTTTCTTAAAATATCTATACTGTATAAATATGGAAGATTTATATAGACATTCAGACAAATAAAACCGCTCTTTTTAAGGTACATTTGCGTCATTTTTAATGAATAAAACGAATATGACAAGAGCAAATGCAAAATGGATACGGCTGATGGCAGTTATCGGCTGTACGACTATGTGGATGGCATCCTGCAAACATGCACCGGATGCACAGATGAAAGCATCTTACGCGACGATGAAAGTTTCTACGGCAGACAAAGAGTTGACAACACCTTATTCGGCCACGATCCGCGGTCGTCAGGATATAGATATTTATCCGCAAGTATCGGGAACTATCGAGCGACTTTGTGTAACGGAAGGACAGGTTGTTCGGAAAGGACAATTACTTTTTGTTATAGACCAAGTTCCTTACAAAGCAGCCTTAAAGACAGCCCAGGCAAATGTAGAAGTGGCAAAAGCAGCTTTAGCTACAGCCGAACTGAACTATAACAGCACTAAGGAGCTGTTTGAGAAAAAGGTTGTCTCAGCGTTCAACTTGAAAACAAGTGAAAACAATTACTTGACTGCCAAAGCGCAACTGGCACAGGCAGAAGCCCAGGAGCTGAATGCCCGCAACAACTTGTCTTATACGGAAGTCAAAAGCCCGTCCGACGGAGTTGTCGGTATGTTGCCTTACCGTGCCGGAGCATTGGTCAGCGCCAGTATTCCTCAACCGTTGACAACTGTTTCCGATAATTCGAACATGTATGTTTACTTCTCCATGACCGAAAATCAATTACTGGCCATGAGCCGCCAGTACAAAAGCATGGACGAAGCATTGGAAAACATGCCGGAAGTGTCGTTGAAACTGAATGACCAGTCCATTTACGAACAGAAAGGAAAGATCGAATCGATCAGCGGAGTGATCGACCGGAAGACCGGGACAGTCGGCGTGCGTGCCGTATTCCCCAACGAATCCCGCCTGCTTCATAGCGGAGCCTCCGGCAACGTGCTCATACCGCAGGCTTACAAAGACTGTATCGTGATTCCTCAAGGCGCAACAGTCCGTTTGCAGGACAAGACGCTTGTCTATAAAGTAGTGGACGGCAAGGCTGTTTCCACATTGATTACCGTGGCTGAAATCAACGACGGTCGCGAATACATCGTACTCGACGGATTGAAGGTGGGCGAAGAGATTGTATCCGAAGGAGCCGGGTTAGTACGTGAAGGAACGCAAGTTAAATAAAGGATCGAAGTATGAAAGGAAATATATTTATCAAACGGCCTGTTATGGCCATCTCCATCTCCATTCTTATTTTGGCGATCGGACTAATTTCGCTCTTTACCTTGCCGGTCGAGCAATATCCTGACATTGCGCCGCCTACGGTTCACGTATCGGCCACTTATACAGGAGCAGATGCCGATGCGGTGATGAACAGCGTCATCATGCCGCTGGAAGAAAGTATCAACGGTGTGGAAAACATGATGTACATGACTTCCACTTCCACCAATGCCGGTTCGGCGACTATCGAGGTATATTTCAAGCAAGGGACAGACCCCGACATGGCTGCTGTCAACGTACAAAACCGTGTAACGAAAGCACAGGGCCTATTGCCCGCCGAAGTAACTCGTATCGGTGTCAGTACCCAGAAACGACAGACCAGTTTCTTGCAGATCGACGCACTTGTCAGCTCCGATGGGCGATATGACAAAACATTCCTCGGAAACTACCTCGACATCAATGTCATCCCACGTATCAAACGTATTGAAGGTGTTGGCGACGTAATGGAGTTGGGCGATACCTATAGTATGCGTATCTGGTTGAATCCCGAACGAATGGCCCAATACGGATTGGTTCCTTCGGACGTGACATCCGTATTAGGCGAACAGAACATCGAGGCTCCGACCGGTTCGTTAGGAGAAAATTCGAAAAACGTGTTCCAGTACACCATGAAATATCGTGGACGTCTGAAAAGCGTAGAGGAATTCCAGAACATTGTCGTCCGGGCTCAAGAAGACGGTTCCGTCTTACGCCTGAAAGATGTCGCCAAAGTCGAGTTGGGAACATTGAGTTACGGTTTCGACAGCCAGATGGACGGCAAACCGGCCGTGACATTCATGATCTACCAGGTAGCCGGCTCCAATGCAACGGAAGTAAACGAACGTATTGCCGCCGAATTGGAAAAGATGAAAGAGGAATTGCCTACAGGAACGGAATTCATCACGATGATGAGCTCCAACGACTTCCTCTTCGCCTCAATATATAATGTGGTTGAAACGTTGATCGTGGCGATCATCCTCGTAATCCTTGTTGTGTATTTCTTCCTTCAGGACTTCAAGAGTACGCTGATCCCGTCTATCTCGATCATCGTTTCACTGATTGGTACATTCGCTTGCTTGACAGCTGCCGGATTCACGATCAATATCCTAACCCTGTTTGCCCTGGTGCTTGCCATCGGTACGGTGGTGGACGACGCGATCGTGGTGGTGGAAGCCGTACAGGCGAAATTCGATTCGGGCTACACCTCGTCTTACCAGGCAACGAAAGATGCGATGGGTGACGTAACAATGGCCGTTATCTCTTGTACTTGCGTGTTCATGGCCGTGTTTGTACCCGTAACTTTCATGGGCGGTACTTCCGGTATTTTCTACACACAATTCGGTGTGACAATGGCGACCTCCGTAGGTCTTTCCATGATCTGTGCATTGACACTCTGCCCTGCTTTGTGTGCCATGATGATGCGCCCGAGCGATGGGAACAAGAGTGCCAAAAGTATTAACGGTCGTGTACGCGCAGCCTACAATGCCTCTTTCAATGCCGTATTGGGCAAATACAAGAAAGGCGTCATGTTTTTCATCCATCACCGTTGGATGGTATGGGTCGGACTGATCGCATCCGTTATTCTGTTGGGCTGGCTTATCAGCAATACCAAAACAGGTCTTGTCCCGCAAGAAGACCAGGGAACCATCATGGCGAATGTAGCCATTGCCCCGGGTAGTACGCTGGAAGAAACAGGCAGGGTACTGGACAAGGTTGAGGACATCCTGAAAAACACGCCGGAAGTAGAACATTACTCCCGTGTAGCCGGTTACGGTTTCCTGGCAGGTCAGGGTACCTCCTACGGTATGGCAATCATCCGTTTGAAAAACTGGGATGAAAGAAAAGGTGCCGAACATGTTTCCGATGCGGTGGTCGCACGTCTGAACGCACAATTCGCCCAAATCAAAGAGGCACAGATATTCTGCTTCCAGCCAGGTATGATTCCAGGCTATGGTCTGGGTAACTCTATCGAGTTGAACTTGCAGGACCGTACAGGTGGAGATATGAGCACCTTCTATGGCAATGCCATGCAGTATATCGGGGCTTTGAACCAGCGTCCAGAAGTAGCGATGGCTTACACTTCTTATGCCATGAACTTCCCACAGATATCGGTTGATGTGGACGCAGCCAAATGTAAACGGGCCGGCATTTCACCTTCGACGGTTCTCGACGTATTGGGTAGTTATTGTGGTGGCGCATACGTTTCCAACTACAACCAATTCGGAAAAGTATATCGTGTGATGTCACAAGCCTCACCAGAATACCGTCTTGACGAACAAGCTCTGAACAATATGTTCGTTCGCAACGGAACGGAAATGGCTCCGATCAGTCAGTTCGTAACCCTGAAACGGGTACTCGGACCTGAAGTGGCCAACCGTTTCAACCTCTTTAGCTGTATCACGGTCAATGTGAACCCGGCACCGGGATATTCCACGGGTGAAGTGCAACAGGCCATCGAGGAAGTGGCTGCCCAGATGCTACCGACAGGATACGGATACGAGTATGGAGGTATGGCACGTGAAGAGGCTAATACGGGAGGCTCGCAGACACTCTTTATCTATGCGGTCTGTATCTTGCTTATCTACTTGATCCTGGCTTGTCTGTACGAAAGTTTTCTTGTGCCCTGGGCCGTTATCCTGTCTGTTCCGTTCGGTTTGATGGGCTCGTTCCTGTTTGCCAAACTGTTTGGATTGGAAAATAACATCTACTTGCAGACCGGTGTAATCATGTTGATCGGACTTTTGGCCAAGACGGCGATTTTGATTACTGAGTTCGCCATCGAACGCCGCCGTAAAGGGATGGGGATCGTCGAATCGGCTTATTCGGCCGCACAAGCCCGTTTGCGTCCGATTTTGATGACCGTACTTACGATGATCTTCGGTATGCTTCCGCTTATGTTCGCATCCGGAGCCGGAGCCAACGGTAACAGTTCATTAGGAACAGGTGTTGTCGGCGGTATGGCAGTCGGGACATTGGCATTACTGTTCGTCGTACCGGTATTCTACATCATTTTCGAATACATGCAAGAAAAAATCCGTCCGCCGATGGAAGTTGAAACCGATATGCAAGTTGCGTTGGAAAAGCAAAAGAGCCAAACCGAACGTGAGGGTTTAAACAATGAAAATAAATAAGGTATGAAGAAAATAATCGTATTAACAACCGCAACCGCCCTGTTGAGCAGTTGCGGCATATACACCAAATATCAACCGGCCGAGACGACTCCGGACAACCTGTACGGAGAAGAGGTGGCAGTCGATGATACGACCAACTTCGGTAATGTGAACTGGCGGGAACTTTTTACGGACCCGCAGTTACAGGCTCTTATCGAACAAGGGTTACAAAACAACACCGACCTCCGGTCCGCCCAATTGCAGATCGAGGAAGCGGAAGCGGCGTTAATGTCGGCAAAACTTGCTTTTCTTCCTTCGTTCGCACTTTCCCCGCAAGGAACGATCAGCAGTTTCGACGGTGGGAAAGCGACAAAGACATACACGCTGCCAGTCACAGCCAGTTGGGAATTGGACATCTTCGGACGTCTGCGCAATGCCAAGCAACAGGCCAAAGCACTGTATGCCCAAAGCAAGGACTACCAGCAGGCTGTGCGTACCCAGTTGATCGCCGGGATCGCCAACGTATACTATACATTGTTGATGTTAGATGAACAGTTAGCCATTTCGCAACAGACAGAAGAAGCCTGGAAAGAGACGGTGGCTTCTACCCGTGCATTGATGGATGCCGGATTAGCCAACGAGGCTGCCACTTCCCAAATGGAAGCGGCTTACTACAGCGTACAGACTTCCATTCTTGACTTGAAAGAGCAGATCAACCAAGTCGAAAATAGTCTCGCCCTATTGCTCGCTGAGACACCGCGCCGCTACGAACGTGGAAAGCTGGCCGACCAGCAGCTCCCGGAAGACGTAGCAGTCGGCGTACCGATGCAAATGTTATCGAACCGTCCCGATGTACGTGCTGCCGAACGTTCGCTGGAACAAGCATTTTACGCGACCAACCAGGCTCGTGCCGCTTTCTATCCTTCCATCGTACTGAGTGGAAGTGCCGGATGGACCAACTCGGCAGGGAGTATGATCGTCAATCCAGGCAAATTCCTGGCTTCGGCAGTCGGCTCACTCACACAACCGTTGTTCAATAAAGGACAGATCATGGCCCAATACCGCATCGCCAAAGCACAACAGGAAGAAGCAAGCCTGTCTTTCCAGCAAGCCTTGCTGAATGCCGGCAGCGAAGTCAACGACGCTTTGGTCGCCTGCCAGACAAGCAAGGCCAAGACCCTCTTGTTCGAAAAGCAAATCCAATCCTTGGAAAAAGCATTGGAAAGCACCTCGTTGCTGATGGAACATGGTACGACGACCTATCTGGAAGTGCTGACCGCCCGCCAATCCTTGTTGAGTGCACAGCTGTCACAAACAGCTAATCGGTTCACCGAGATACAAAGCGTGATCAACCTTTATCAAGCTTTAGGCGGCGGTAGAGAATAAGAAAACATTTTTTATCCATAAAAGCCAAAAACCTTCTAAACCGGACCTTTTACCTATTCCATAGGACCTGTTTCAGAAAAAGTATCCAAACTTCGACGAAACAGGTCCTTTTTTATCAAGTGAAAAATAAGCGGAGCCATGACATTGTCTATTCATTTTTTTATACTTTTGTGGGCATAAGACAGAATATACACAACAATGAAAAGTAAAAGTTTAGTTTCTATCGATCAATGCTCCAAAGAGGACATTCTTCGTATTCTGGATAACGCCAGGAAGTTTGAAGCAAATCCGAACCGTAAGGTACTGGAAGGCAAAGTTGCAGCGACCTTGTTCTTCGAACCCTCCACCCGCACACGTCTAAGTTTCGAAACTGCGGTGAACCGGTTGGGCGGCCGTGTGATCGGTTTCTCCGACGCTTCCACGACTAGTTCCTCCAAAGGCGAAACACTGAAAGATACCATCCTGATGGTAAGCAACTACGTTGATCTTATCATTATGCGCCACCATTTGGAAGGCGCCGCCCGTTATGCATCGGAAGTCACGGACGTGCCTATCATCAATGCCGGTGACGGAGCAAACCAGCATCCTTCCCAGACAATGCTGGACCTCTATTCCATTCAAAAGACACAAGGCAAGCTGACCGATCTCAACATCACAATGGTAGGTGACCTGAAATACGGACGTACCGTACACTCACTGATAGTAGGTATGTCTCATTTCAACCCGACATTCAACTTTATCGCACCAAACGAACTCCGCATGCCGGACGAACAGAAAAACTTCTGCGACAAACATGGCATCAAATACAACGAATATACCGAATTTACGGAAGACATCATCAACCAGACGGATATTCTGTACATGACCCGTGTACAACGCGAACGTTTCACCGACCTCGAAGAATACGAACGTGTAAAGAATGTGTATATACTGAAGAATGAGATGTTGAAAAACAGTCGTGAGAACCTGCGTATCCTGCATCCGCTGCCTCGCGTGAACGAAATCGCTTATGATGTGGACGATAATCCGAAAGCCTATTATATCCAGCAGGCACGCAACGGACTGTTCGCCCGTCAAGCCATCATCAGCGAAGTGTTGGGCATTTCCGTTGAAGATTAAAAATCCCGTTTTCTGATTTTCAACTTTCAATTATCAATTTTCAATTATCAAAAGTTATGTCAGCAGAAAAGAAAAAAGAATTACAGGTCGCCGCTTTAGAGAACGGTACTGCCATCGATCATATCCCCCCCAGCCAGTTGTTTAAAGTAGCCAAATTACTGGGGCTGGAAAACATGGACAATACGATTACGATCGGCAACAATTTCCACAGCAATAAAATGGGCTGTAAAGGCATGATCAAAATCTCCGACAAGTTCTTCTGTGACGAAGAGATCAACCGCATCGCCCTGATCGCCCCTAACGTGATCCTGAACATTATCCGCGATTACGAAGTGGTGGAGAAAAAGACCGTTACCTTACCGGACGAACTGGTAGGGCTCGTAAAATGCAACAATCCGAAATGTATTACCAATAATGAACCAATGCCGACCCGTTTCGATGTAATCGACAAAGAAAAGGGTACGATCAGATGCCATTATTGTGAACGTAAGATTAATAAAGAAGACATCATCGTTAAATAATTAACAATCGACAATTATTTGTCGCAGTCTTTTAATTGCCCATTGTCAATTACCAATTGTCATGAAACACGACTGGAAGCCCGGCACGATGATCTATCCGCTGCCAGCAGTAATGGTTAGTTGCGGCTCTGAGCCTTCAGAATACAATATTATCACAGTCGCGTGGGTGGGTACGATATGTACCAACCCACCGATGTGTTATATCTCCGTCCGTCCGGAACGTCACTCCTACCCGATCCTGAAAAAGAACATGGAATTTGTGATTAACCTGACAACCCGCTCTTTAGCATACGCAACAGACTGGTGTGGTGTCAATTCCGGCAAAGATCATACTAAGTTCGAAGAGATGAAACTTACGCCTGGAAAAGCCTCGGTCGTAAATGCTCCAATCATCGAAGAATGCCCGCTCTGCATCGAATGCCGGGTAAAAGAAGTAATGGCATTAGGCAGCCATGACATGTTTATCGCCGATGTGGTAAACGTGCAGGCCGACGACAAATATCTGGACCCGGAAACGGGAGCTTTCGATATGCAGCGTGCTGACCTGCTGGCTTATTCACATGGCAAATATTACGGATTGGGCGACTTTGTCGGTAAATTCGGCTGGTCGGTCAGAAAGAAAAAATAGTCATGAAGAAAATTTACCTTATATTGCTGATACTTCCATTCTGTTTCTCGGCCAACGCCCAGAAGTTTATCAAGATCGAAGACAAGACATTCAACTGGGGAGGAAAAGTCGGAGTCAATGCCGCGCTCCCGATTGTCAAATCGTTGACGATAGACAATCAGGAGATGGAAGACATACGTCTGCAATATAAGGTAGGTTACCAAGCAGCTGTGTTTGCACGAGTCAATATCGATCGTTTCTATATTCAACCCAGCTTGGCATGGCAATATACGGAAGGTGACATACGTTTCAACATACCACAGACGGAAAACAGCCTGCCTGACGGGACAAACACCCAAATGCCTATCGGCAAGAACCGGATTACTTATAAGTCCGCCACGCTCGAAGTTCCGGTGATGATCGGTTATTATCTGGTAAAAGAAGGTCCGTACGCATTAAGCATGATGTTCGGCCCCAATATCAAATACAACTACAAAACGCGCTACAGTACAGATATGACAGACAGACCCCGCGAGTTTGAAGACGACAATACCCCTTTCGGCATCAGCATAGCCGCCGGGCTGGGAGTCAGTATCTGGCGTCTGTTTCTTGACTTCAGTTATGAATTCGGTTTGAACGAGGTAGCTTCCGATTTCCGTGAGATAGGTACCGAGGCCAACCAGAAAGGGACTCTCAACATTGAAAAACGAACAAACATAATGAGTTTCTCACTCGGTTTCCTGTTCTGATTCAGATTTTCATTGTTAAACCATTAAAAAACATATCAGATGAAAAAAGTCAAGATTACGGTATTAAAAACTACTTTAGATGAACAACTGGCCCGCGAATACGGCGCCGAGGGACTGACCGCCTGCCCCATGCTGAAAGAAGGACAAGTTTTTTATGCTGATTATGCCAAGCCGGAAGGTTTTTGTGACGAAGCTTGGAAAGCGATTTACCAATATGCTTTTGCGTTGTCACATGGTGCCGGAAAAGAAGTATTCTATTATGGAGACTGGATCAGAAAACCGGGAGTTGCCATCTGCAGTTGCAATGACGGATTACGCCCTGTCATATTCAAGCTCGAAGCGACGGACGAAGAGTCCGAGATAGACTACACGCCTGTCCGTTGACCAAGAATCAGGATGTATACCCTTATCCTGTAAAAATGGTACTTATCCCCGTAATTCATATACAATCCGAACCAGCCTGTCACAGTAACTTTGTATCTGTTCCTCCGGAACATTTTTAATAGCGATTTAAACTCATATACAAGTATGGCAAAAAAAGTATTGATCTTATCATCCAGTCCCCGCCGAGGCGGCAACTCAGACACACTCTGTGACGAATTTATGCGTGGTGCGGCAGAAAGCAATCATGAAGTGGAAAAGATTTTCCTGAGAGACAAAACAATCCATTACTGTACGGGATGCAGTACATGCAGTCTGTACCAGAAGCCATGCCCTCAAAAAGACGACGCGGCAGAAATCATCGAAAAAATGGTGGATGCCGATGTGATCGTAATGGCTACCCCAGTCTATTTCTATACAATGAGCGCTCAAATGAAAACCCTGATAGACCGCTGCTGTGGAAGATACACGGAGATGAACGGCAAGGAATTTTATTTCATCGTAACGGCAGCCGAAGACGACCGTAAGAAAATGCTCCGCACGATCGACACTTTCCAGGGATTCCTGGACTGCCTGGAAGATCCCGTAATAAAAGGAACCGTGTTCGGATTAGGCGTTTGGCACAAAGGAGAGATCAACGGAAATCCCGCCATGAAAGATGCCTATCAAATGGGAAAACAGGTTTAAGCGATTGCAATGACAGCCCTTTTCAAAGCATATATGTTTTGAATGCAAAACATATATGTTTCGTTTTCAAAACACCGGTGTTTTGAAACAAGGCCTTTTCCATTTACGACCGGAAGCCAATCCGTATGGCGGAAATAAAAAGGCTGTGTCGCAATCCTTGACAGACACTGTCCAAAATTTTGTGTAAATGGAAACAGGATTCAGTTGTAAGTTTGTTC
>OBXH01000309.1_pt1 | contig 58020 bp, 55 predicted proteins | sample 1538101 | NCBI WGS metagenome assembly OBXH01 (sample SAMEA2580141, study PRJEB22360) | human gut metagenome | biome: human gut; feature: human-associated habitat; material: faeces | place: Denmark | collected 2008/2010 | reverse complement strand
ATGGCACCGTGGCAGAAGAAGGATCACCAAAGGATCTGGAAGAAAAGAATGGTGTATATGCCCATATGGTAAAACTGCAGACAGAAAGCCAGAATTGGAAACTTGCATAAAGAAAAAGGAGGGCTGGTTATGCAAACATTAGGCGTTGTGGAGGATACCCTGTTTGTCCCTATGCTGGGCAGAATCTATGCCAGTGAGCATTACCCGCAAATTTTATATGATAAAAAAGCATTGGAATTGAAAAAGAAGCTACCTTCAGACTTGATTAAACAGAATATGCAGAGCCAGTATACCCTTTTGGCCTCTGCTTCCCGGTCTGCTAATATGGATCGGATTATTCGGACTTTTCTGGAACGCAGACCGGACGGTGTGATTGTCCAGTTGGGCTGTGGTCTGGAGACAACCTATCACCGATGTGATAACGGAAAGACACACTGGTATGCCATGGATCTGCCTCATGTAATCGAATACCGGCGGGGACTTCTTCCCGAACCAGAGAGGGAATTATATATTTCCGGGGATGCCTTTGCAAAGGATTGGATCAAAAAAGTTCGCAATGATGTACTTGATGCTCCTATTCTCGTTACTGCAGGCGGGTTATTTCATTATTTTGAGGAACATAAGGTCATTGCCCTTCTGCGTATGATTGGGCAATTTGGAAATATGGAAGTTGTTTTTGATACGGTGAACAAAAGAGGAATGACCATGATGAAGAAAAAATATATGAAACAGGTCGGCCATGCCGATGCACAAATGTTCTTTTATGTGGATTCAGCGGAAGAACTGGCAGCAAAGATCGGGGGTAATGTGAAGGTGATTGCGGAGGAACCATACTATCGTTACATCCCTAAAAATGGCTTAAAGCTATCCACAAAGGTCAGTATGACAGTTTCTGATCAATTCAAGATGGTAAAGATGATACATCTAAAACTATAGTGGATATACAATATCAGAGAGATAGAACTTTATCATTTTTTCGGACGCACTGATGAAACACCATCAAAAGCCGCCTTCTATCACCAGCGTGCAAAATTAAAAGATAATGCACTATGGGAACTTTTGCAAATCTTTAACCAGAAGCTTCAACCAACTCTATACAGAAACCGTTATCGTTTGGTTGCTTGTGACGGTTCTGTTGCTGATGAAGTTGATCCGGAACTTCTGGCAAAAGTATTGGCTAATCCAGAGATGTGGGCATTGCTCAATTCACTGGCGAAAACGATGAAGTAATGAAAAATAGTGAAAAAATAGTGTGATTTTAGTGAAAAAACAATTCATAAAACGATATAATATATGGATAAAATGAGGATATTTATTGTGTATATGGATATTCTATCTCCATCAGTAAACTAAGTAAAATAAAAATTCTGCTTTACAAATAACAGATAAAGTATTAAAATAAACAAAAAGATATCTTCAGGGCAGGGTGAGATTCCCTACCGGCGGTAAAGCCCGCGAGCCGAGAGGCATGATCCGGTGAGATTCCGGGGCCGACAGTACAGTCTGGATGGAAGAAGATGATAGTACAGTTGATTTTTTGTATGAATGAATGTAGTATCAGAGCTCTGAGATGGTGATCCATTTCAGAGCTTTTTATATAGGAAAATCAGACATTCATTTATCAATCATATGTAACAGATCAATTCCACCCTGCAGATATTTCTGCAGGCTTTTTTTGTATCTGGTACATCGTTTTCGAAATAACTATACCATTCACTTGTCTGTGAATCCGATTGCACATGTTTAAAAGCCTCGGCGTAGCCCAGGCAAAGAACAGGAATAAGAAAGAAGGAATAGAAATGACGGATCAGGAATATATGCTTCGGGCTATTCAACTGGCCAAAAAAGGAGAAGGCTGGACGAATCCCAATCCTATGGTAGGGGCAGTGATCGTAAAAGACGGAAAGATCATCGGGGAAGGCTATCATAAAAAGTATGGAGAACTTCACGCGGAACGTAATGCAATTGCTTCTCTTACAGAATCAGCAGAAGGTGCGGTGATTTATGTCACGTTGGAGCCTTGCTGTCATCATGGTAAAACACCTCCATGTACGGAAGCGATCATTAAACAGAAGATCAGAAAAGTGGTGATCGGTTCCAGAGATCCGAATCCGAAAGTGGCAGGAAAAGGTGTACAGATGTTAAGGGAAGCCGGTGTAACAGTAGTTGAAGATTTTATGAGAGAAGAATGTGATCAGCTGAACCCGGTGTTTTTCCATTATATTACTACGAAGACTCCTTATGTGGTAATGAAGTATGCCATGACACTGGATGGGAAGATCGCAACGAAAACAGGAGCATCAAAATGGATCACCGGAGAATCTGCACGAAAAGAAGTACAGCATATGCGGCATCAGTACATGGGAATCATGGCTGGTATTGGAACTGTGCTTGCAGATGATCCGATGTTAAACGTCCGGGTAGAAGGCTGGAAAAGTCCTGTCAGGATTGTGTGTGACAGTAAGCTCAGGATCCCGCCGGGCAGTCAGATTGTAAAAAGTGCGGAAAAGTACCGGACGATCGTGGCTTATGCAGAACAGAAAAATGCAGAAGAGAAAATAAAAATATTACATACCATGGGAGTTGAAACCATTTACTGTCCCGACGAAAAGAATCAGATAGACCTTAAGAAGCTGATGGCAGATCTTGGAAACAGAGGCATTGACAGCATCCTCCTGGAGGGAGGAGGTACGTTAAATGACAGTGCACTGCGAGCTGGAATTGTAAAGGAAGTACAGGCTTTTGTGGCACCAAAGCTGTTTGGCGGTGTGGCTGGGAAGACACCGGTAGAGGGTATTGGAGTTGAACTGCCGTCTGAAGCAGTGGAACTGAAATATACAGATATCTGCCAGATCGGTGAGGATATCCGAATAAAATGTCAGGTGTGTGATAAAAAACAGGAGGAATCATGTTTACAGGAATCGTAGAAGAGAAAGGAAAAGTCCGTTATATACAGCTGACAGGGGAATCAGGGATCCTGGCAGTGAAATCCCGGAAAGTCCTGGAAGGGACAAGGATCGGTGACAGTATCGCTGTGAATGGTGTGTGTCTGACAGTTACGTCGATTCAGCCGGACGGATTTACTGCCGATGTGATGGCAGAGACGATCAGAAGAAGCAGTCTTGGCAGCTGCAAGGCCGGAAGCCAGGTAAACCTGGAACGTGCAATGGCTGCAGACGGCAGGTTCGGGGGACACATAGTAAGCGGCCATATTGATGGGACTGGCGTGATACGTTCCATGCTCCGGGAAGAAAATGCCATCTGGGTATCAATTGAGACATCGCCACAGATTTTGCATCTGATCGTGGAAAAAGGATCCGTCTGTATTGATGGGATCAGCCTGACAGTTGCAAGGGTTGATGAAGCTGGTTTTCAGGTGTCGGTCATTCCACATACAGGAGAAGAAACCACTCTTTTGGAAAAGGTGCCGGGGGATCTGGTTAATCTGGAAAATGATGTGATCGGAAAATACGTAGAAAAACTGCTTGGCATCAGAAAAAACGAAGAAGAGAAAAAAGAATCCGGAATTACGATGGAGTTTCTTGAAGAATTCGGGTTTTAGAACAGGAGGATATACACTATGTCACAAAATTATCAGTACAACACAATTGAAGAAGCACTTAGGGATCTTAAGGAAGGAAAAATAGTTCTGGTCACAGATGATCCGGACAGAGAAAATGAGGGAGATCTGATATGTGCGGCAGAGTTTGCGACCAGGGAAAATATTAATTTCATGGCGACCTATGCAAAGGGTCTTATCTGTACACCGATGAGTGCAGAAATTGCGGCGAGATTGAACTTTTCGCCGATGGTTGCGGAGAACACGGACAATCACAGTACAGCATTTACCGTGTCAGTAGATCACGCAGATACAACCACAGGTATCTCTGCGGAAGAGCGCTCCTATACTATCATGAAGTGTGTGGATGATCAGTCAAAACCGGAGGATTTCAGAAGACCGGGACATGTGTTTCCGCTTATTTCCAGAAAAGGCGGGGTTTTGGTACGAAATGGCCATACAGAGGCAACAACAGATCTTATGAGACTTGCCGGACTGAAAGAATGCGGCGTGTGCTGTGAAGTTATGAAAGAAGATGGAACTATGATGCGTACATCACAGCTATGGGAAATGGCAAAAGAGCATAACCTTACATTTATTACGATCCGTGATCTGCAGGATTATATAAGAATACATGAAAAGCATGTAAAGGAGGAAGCCGTTGCAAACCTCCCAACGCAGTACGGTGATTTTAAAATGTATGGTTATATCAATGATATTACAGGAGAGCATCATCTGGCACTGGTAAAAGGTGATCTGGGAGATGGTGAGGATGTGCTTTGCCGGGTACATTCGGAGTGTCTGACAGGGGATGCATTCGGATCGCTCAGATGTGACTGTGGCCTGCAGCTGCAGACAGCGATGCGCCAGGTAGAAGCAGAAGGCCGAGGAATCATTCTGTATATGAGACAAGAAGGCCGAGGAATCGGACTGATCAATAAGATCAAAGCATATGCGCTTCAGGAGCAGGGATACGATACTGTGGAGGCTAATGTGAAGTTAGGGTTTGCACCGGATCTCAGAGAGTACTGGGTCGGGGCACAGATACTGTCAGACCTTGGTGTGAAATCATTAAGATTACTGACAAATAATCCGGATAAAGTCTATGGACTTGGCGAATTCGGAATGAAGATCAATGAGAGAGTACCTCTGGAGATTCCGGCACAAAAGTATGACCGGAAGTATATGAAGACGAAGCAGGAAAAGATGGGTCATATTTTTAAAGAAATAAATTTATAAAAAACAGCAAATATCAGGAGGAAGAAAAAATGAGACAGATCAATTTAGTAGAAGGAAAAGTAGTAGCACCGGAGGGAATGAAGGTTGGTATCGTGGCAGCGAGATTCAATGAAATTATTGTGAATAAATTATTGGGAGGGGCAGTCGACGGACTGGTAAGACATGGAGTAGAAGAAGAGAACATTACTGCAGCATGGGTACCGGGAGCATTTGAGATTCCGATTACAGCACAGAAGATGGCACAGTCAGGAAAATATGATGCAATTATCTGCGTTGGAGCTGTCATCCGTGGAGATACTTCACATTATGATCTGGTGTGTAATGAATCTGCCAAGGGAATCGCACAGGTTGAACTTGCAACAGGAATCCCGGTTTTATTCGGAGTGATCACGACTGAAAATATCGAGCAGGCTATTGCGCGTGCAGGAAGCAAAGCGGGAAATAAAGGCTATGATTGTGCATTATCTGCGATTGAGATGGTCAATCTGATGAAGCAGCTCTAAAAGACAGGAAAATAAATGATGACAAAAACAATCATATTCGATTATGATGGAACGATCCATCATACCCTTGGAATCTATGAACCGGCATTTCGTGAAACCTATCAGTGGCTGACAGAACAGAAGGTTACCGAAGAACGGGAGATAGGCTCGGTGGAAATTGCCGGCTGGCTGGGACTTAACAGTAAGGAGATGTGGAATACATTTTTGCCGGAACTGGATCAGAGCTATAAAGAGCAGGCAAGCACGATGGTAGGAGATCTGATGATAAGACAGATCAGGAAACATAAGGCAGTGTGGTATCCGGGAGCAGAGGAGATGCTAACAGCTTTGAAGAACCGGGGATATCACCTTGTGATCTTAAGTAACTGTAAAGCTTCATATCGTGAGGCACACTGGAAGGAATTTGGGATGGAACGATGGTTTGACCGTTTTTATGACTGTGAATCATACAGATTCCGTCCAAAGACAGAAATTGTGCAGGAAATCATCCGGGAATATAGTGGCCCTTATCTGGTAGTCGGAGACAGGAGACAGGATCTGGAATGTGCCAGGTCCTGTAAAAGCCCTTTTATAGGATGCCTGTATGGATATGGTGAGAAAGGGGAACTGAATGGGGCTGATTATTATGCAGAACATATAGAGGATATACTGCAGATGGTGATATGATTTTTGCAATATAAAAATCTGAAGGAAAAAAGTTAAAAATAAGTACTTCTGTAAAATAAAAGGATATAGAAAGTTTGCAACAACTTGTTGCAAATTCTGAGGCGGGGATGATTTTAGGATAGTCATAGTGATAGAGGTAATCCACTTTCCTAACCCCATCTGTACAGTAAAGTTCTCAAGTCCAGTTGTACAAAGCGCTACTGCACGGGGAACCAGATGGAATGCATCTCCACTTCCTAAAAGAACTGCCATAATTCCAAACATGATAAACTGTCGGTTTCCTTTGCCTTTGCGGATCATTTATAGATTTTACTGTGGAAGATTTTGCATAAAGTGTTTTCCGTGCTTGTGTGTACCATTATCTGATATCAAAGCAGTACAGGGTGATTCCGGCCATGCACAGGTCAATATGGTTACGGATGCGTACTCTCATATTCCGGATGATGACCAAAGGAAAAATGCAGAGCTTTTTAAAGAAGCATTTTATGAGAAAAAGAATCTGAATCCAGAGAGGCTGGCGTTGCTCAATTCGTTGGCGAAAACGATGAAGTAATGAAAAATAGTGAAAAAATAGTGTAATTTTAATGAAAAAACAATCCATAAAACGATATAATATATGGATGAAATGAGGATATTTATTGTGTATATGGATATTCTATCTCCATCAAATCTATTGAGATCTCCATCATTACAAGCAAAATGATGGAGATATTTTTATGCTTATTTTATTGTCTAATATATGTAAGATGAAAAAAGAAGAAAAGCGACTGTCTTACATTCACTGCGCACGTGGAGAAAAGTAGTATGAAAAAACAAACAGATGATCTTGTGAAAAGAGCGAAACGGTATGAGTCGGAGGCTTTCACAGAATTAATGCGGCTTTATATGACGGATATGTATAAGGTTGCGTATGCGATTTTGATGAATGATGAAGATGCTGCCGATGCAATCAGAGATGGAGTGGTTATCACCTGTACTGCGAATTATAAAGACGGCACAAAAAAAGGAGCAAAAATTAATGTCGGAGCTGCAGCGCTGACTTATGAAGAAATTGGAATGAACGTGGACGGAATGACTTTACAAATAGAAGGAGAAGATGAACATTAGAAGAGCAAATGAAAAAGACATTCCAAGATTAGTGGAATTATTAGAGCAGGTGCTTCAGATCCATGCAGATATAAGACCTGATATTTTTATTCCGGGAACGACAAAGTATACAAATAATGAATTTACCATTTACATCACTTTTTATCGATGATCTGTGTGTTGATGCCAAAACCAGAGGACAGCATGTAGGCGAAAGACTGTTTGACTATGTCAAGAGTGAAGCGAAACGTCTAGGCTGCTATGAAGTGACACTTAATGTGTGGTCAGGAAATACTTCAGCAGAAAGATTTTATGAAAAAATGGGATTGAAAACCAAAGAGAGACAGATGGAATATATCCTATAAGAAGATTTTGAAATAGAAAAATGTGAAAAGTTGCAAAAATCTATTTCAGAAGTGATTCTGTATCTTGTTTTTCCCTATTCCTGCGGCTATAATAGAATAGAAAAGTGTAAAAGGTTGTAAAAATCTATTCCAAGGAGGCTTGCTGCATGGAAATTAGCAGAGATTTCTATTTGGACAAACTGATAAAAAGAAAGCATAATGGCTTAATTAAGGTGATTACCGGTATTCGCAGATGTGGCAAATCTTATTTATTGAATAATCTTTTTTACCATCATTTGTTGAATAATGGTGTGAATGCTGATCATATCATCCGTTTCGCTTTTGACTCTGCAGATGACCTTTACCTGATTGGTGAAAGTCTGATACAGATTCAAAAAGAAAAGCGTGGGATTGATCCGGAAAAGTTCATGGCTTATATCCGTTCCAAAGTCGCTGATGACGGAATGTACTACTTGCTTCTTGATGAGATTCAGATGCTTGATTGCTTTGAAGCGGTTCTGAATGGGTATTTGCGAAAAGATAATATGGATGTATTTGTAACCGGGAGCAATGCAAAGCTCCTGTCAAAAGACATCGCTACCGAATTTGCCGGTCGTGGTGATGAGATTCATATGTACCCTTTGAGCTTTGCAGAGTTTATGAATGTTTACAATGGCGACAAATACATGGGGCTTTCTGAGTATATGTTATATGGAGGTATTCCTCTGGTAGTCCTTCGTGAAGGTGCAAATGATAAGGCAGCTGCATTGCAGAATTTATTCAACGAAATTTATATTCGGGATATTACCAAGAGAAATCATGTTAAAAATATTGGGGAGTTGGAGGATCTGTTGAATATCCTCTCATCTGCGATTGGCTCACTGACTAATCCTGAAAAGCTGAAAAATACATTTAAGACCGTAAAAAAATCCAGAATTACTTCTGCAACCATAAAAAAATATCTGGATTGCTTTGAGGATTCTTTTTTGATTGAATCTGCACAGCGTTATGATATCAAGGGTAAGGCATACATTGAAACTCCAAAGAAATACTATTTCTCTGATCTTGGACTTCGCAACGCAAGAATTAACTTTCGTCAGTTTGAGCAGACTCATTCTATGGAGAATGTAATTTACAATGAACTGCGTATGAGAGGTTATAGTGTCGATGTAGGTGTTATCCCGATTGCAGAAAAAGATAAGGCAGGGAAAGTGACCCGTAAGCAGCTGGAAGTTGATTTTGTTTGTAATATGGGTTCGGTCAGATACTATATCCAGTCGGCATATTCGCTGCCAGATGAAACAAAGCGCATTCAGGAAATCAGACCGTTTAGAAGGATTGACGACTCTTTCAAGAAAATCGTTATTACCAAAGATATTGTTCAGCCGCATTACGATGAATATGGAATTCTTACAATCAATATTTACGATTTTCTTCTCGATCCGCATTGCATTGAAAAGTAATGTATTACGATACATTGGTAAAAGTAGTACATTCAGAAGTAGTAGATACAAATGGAAGCGGACATGGTGCATTAGCAGCAGAGAATATTTGAATGGAAAGTATACGAGGGAAAATATTATGGAATATTCAGCAATTTATCATGACATGGACAAAAGATTCTGTTACGCAATTGATAAGGATCTGTTTGTGATACGTGTGCAGGTTAAAAAAGATGACATGAAGGAGATTATCCTTCACTGTGAAGATAAGTATATACCAATGGAGCGCAAGGATACGAAAAAGACCATTCTGATGAAGAAGATTGCCACTTCACAGTTTCATGATTATTATGAAGCACAGCTTCAGATGCATCTGATATGTCTCAGATATTATTTTGAATTTACGGACACGCATGGTGAAAAAATATATTACGGCAATTATGAGTTTTATAAGGAATGCATCACAAACAGGGACAGAATGTTTGATTGCCCGCAGAATCTTCGGGAAGAGGAAATGTTTGAGGTGCCGGACTGGGCAGCAAATAAGGTCGTGTATCAGATTTTTCCGGCCCGTTTTGCAGCATCACAACAGGTAGATAAGGAACAATGGTATAAAGCACCAATTTCGTCTATGGATGATCTGCATGGTGATCTCAGAGGAATTATTGAACATCTGGATCACGTTCAGAATCTGGGAATCGATGTTTTGTATATGACACCTATCTTCAAATCATATTCAAGTCATAAGTACGATATCATCGATTATTATCAGATCGATCCTTCATTTGGAACGACAGAGGATCTGAGGGAACTGGTGCAGGAAGCTCATAAACGTGGAATGAAAATCGTCATGGATGCAGTGTTCAACCATACAGGAAGAGAATTTTTTGCATTTGAGGATATCATGGAAAAGGGAGAAAAATCAAAATATCTGGACTGGTATTATATTGAGAAATTTCCACTTGAAAGTGAAAGAGGAGAGATTCCAAACTACAAATGTTTTGGCTACTATGGGGGAATGCCTAAGCTAAATCTGAAAAATCCGGAAGTTGAGAAATTCTTTACGGATGTTGCGTGCTATTGGATTAAGGAATGTGATATTGACGGATGGCGGATGGATGTAGGAGACGAGATCAGTCATTATTTCTGGAAGAATTTTAGAAGAGCGGTCAAGGCTGTAAAAAAGGATATGCTGATCATTGGAGAAATCTGGCATTATGCAGGAGATTTTCTTGAGGGAGATGAATGGGATACGGTCATGAACTATCCGTTTTATCTGAATATGATCGATCTGCTGGCAGATGAAAAGATCCACGTCAGTCAGTTTGTACAGAATCTGGGATATTTGAAGGGACGTTTAAATAAAAAATGTTATCCCCTTATGTGGAATCTGATTGACAGCCATGATACAGCAAGATTTTTACATCTCTGTAATGGCAATAAGAAAAAACAGCATTTGGCAGCGGCTTTTCAGCTGTTATTGCCGGGAATGCCTATGATTTATTATGGAGATGAGTTTGCTATGCCGGGAGCAAATGATCCGGATTGCAGGCGGGGCATGTACTGGGATGAAGAATATCAGGACAAAGAGATGTATGAATGGTATAAACAGCTGCTTTGGATTCGAAAAAAACATGCGTGCATTTCAGAAGGCGAACTGATAGGGTCAATTACAAAGGATGAGGAAGAAACAATTGTCCTGATCAGGAAAAATGTCGAAGAGACAATTGCCTTGATTTTTAATTGCAGCAGTAATGCAAGGAACTTTAGTGAGTATGAGGGAAAATATAATTTACTTAGAGATGAGCCGTTTGATGGAAAAGTTGAGGGGCTTGATGCTGCAGTGATCGTACTTTAAGAATGAATCCTGCCTGTGTATATTATTTGCAGACACGGTAATGCTTGGATACGGTTCACAAACCCGCAAAACAGATTGACTACCATGTGCAGCCTGTGAGAAGAATAAATGATACATAGCTGCAGGATCGTATGTAGAAAGAAAACGAATATAATATATTTAGACAAACTTTATTTTTTATTTATATATAAACCTGAAAAAGATGGTATTATTGAATATATAAGGAAACTGTCAAAATATACTATATACAGAGGTAGGCGTATGGGTAGATTAGTAGAGTTTCAGAATGTGAAAAAAACCTATCATATGGGAGAAGTCGAAATTCATGCTGTAGATGGCGTGGATTTTGAAATAAAGGAAGGCGAATTTGTGGTCATTGTCGGACCAAGTGGTGCCGGAAAAACAACCGTATTGAATATTCTTGGGGGAATGGACAAGGCTACAAGCGGACACGTTATCGTTGACGGTGTTGATATCAGCTCGTTTAATAGCAGGCAGCTGACATCATACAGAAGAGATGACATAGGGTTTGTATTTCAGTTTTATAATCTTGTTCAAAATCTGACTGCACTTGAGAATGTTGAGCTGGCATTGCAGATATGCAAAGATCCGCTGGATGCGAGAGAAGTTTTAACGGATGTCGGATTACAAGACAGAATGTTGAATTTCCCTGCACAGTTATCCGGAGGGGAACAGCAGCGTGTTGCTATTGCAAGGGCACTTGCAAAGAATCCGAAACTTCTTTTGTGTGATGAACCGACAGGAGCATTGGACTATCAGACAGGTAAAGCCATTTTAAAATTACTTCAGGATACATGCAGACAAAAAGGGATGACAGTTGTTGTAATTACTCATAATATGGCAATTGCACCGATGGCAGATCAGGTAATCCGCTTTAAAAATGGACAGGTAAGGAATATTACACGAAACAGTGAGCCAACACCGGTTGAACAGATTGAATGGTAGGTGACTGCTATGAAAAAGAAAGCACTGACCAAAGAATTTTTTATGTCCATAAAAAAGACATACAATCGATTCATATCTATTTGCCTGATCGTTATGCTGGGGACTGCTTTTTTTGCAGGGGTGAAAGCAGCAGAACCGGATATGCAGGAATCAGCGGATATCTTTTTTGACGACAGTAAGTTAATGGATATCAGAGTGCTGTCTACATTAGGATTAACGGAAGATGATGTTACCGCAATTTCTGCAATTGAAGGTGTAGAATCTGCGATACCTGTGTATACATATGATGTTTTGACGGAGAAAGATGAAAAGCAGCATGTGGTCAAGCTAATGTCAGAAACAACAGATATTAATAAAATCACTGTGACAGAAGGCAGGATGCCGCAGGAATCCGGAGAATGTCTGGCAGACTGGCTTTTGGAACAAAATTATGGGTATAAAATCGGAGATAAGATCACAATCAGCTCCGGAGATGACAAGGCAATTGAAGACATTGTCAATACACAGACATATACGATCACCGGATTCGGAAAATCGTCATATTATCTTGATCTGACAAGGGATTCCAGCACGATCGGTAATGGTTCCATGTCAGGATTTCTGATTATTCCGGAAGATAATTTTACGCTTGAAGCATTTACGGAAATCGATGTTCTTGTTGATGGTGCGATAGCATTGGATTGTTATAGTGATGCTTATGAAGATGCTGTTGATGAAGTTACACAGAAAATCAAAGATATTGCAGGGGATCGATGCGAAATACGATATGCCGAAGTTGTACGTGAGGCACAGGATGCGATAGCTGAAGCTGAGACAGAGGTTTCTGATGGTGAACAAGAACTTGCAGATGCAAAAGAGGAATTAGAGGATGGATGGGAACAGCTTGCAGATGCAAAGAAGGAAGTTGCAGAAGGCCAGATGGAGCTTGCAGATGCGAAAACGCAGGTCAGTGATGGGGAAAAGGAGCTTGATGCAGCTAAGGATAAAGTTGCTGACGGTGAAAAGGAACTGGCAGACGCAAAAACACAGCTTGCAGATGGACAGAATCAGATCAATCAGGCGAAGCAGCAGATTTCAGATGGTGAGGCTTCTATCGCAGCGTATAATACAGAATTAGACAATGGAAGAAAGCAGCTTGAGAGTGCTGCAGGGCAGCTTGCAGATGCAAAAACCGGATTAGAAACATTAAAATCAGGGATTGAGCAGATGGAAAATGCTTTAAATGCCAGTCAGACGGAACTGGATGCTTCCGGTGAGGATTTAAAACAGGCAAGAACAGAACTTGAAGCGAACCGTGGGCAGATCGATAGCTACAGAGCACTTGTTGCAACAATGGATTCACAAATCGCTGAACTTCAGGAAAAGATAGATGAGCTTCAGACACAGATAGACGCTTCTCCGTGGGATAGTGCTAAAATCAGCGAACGAGATGCTAAAATCGCCGAACGAGATGCTAAAATCACACAAAGAGATGCGATAAAGGCCGGCATTGCTGAATTTGATCAAAACGAAGCATTGCTTTTAAAAAATGAAGCGGCTTATGAAGAAGGAAAAAAGGCATTAGATGCAAAATGGGCAGAGCTTGCTGCATTGAAAAAAACATACGACAGCGGCATGGCAGACTACACGGCAGGTATGTCGGCATATGAAGACAACCTGTCAGAATTAAATGCAAATCAGGCGAAGCTTAATGCACAAAAACAGGTATTAACCGAGTCAAAACAAACCATTGCGGCGAAAGAGCAGGAATTAGCTTCTGCACAAAACACTATTGCAGAAAATGAAGCCTCCTTAGATTCAGCGAAAGCCGAAATCGCAGAAAATGAGAAAAAATTAAATGATGCACAGTCAGAGATAAATAAAAATGAGAAGAAACTGGCAGATGCAAAAAATGAGATCAAAGAAAATGAACAAAAGCTGACAGATGGTCAGGCTGAATATGATGCCGAATATGAAGAAAATCATCAAAAGCTTGAAGATGCGAAGGCTGACATTATCCAGGCGAAAGCAGATCTTGCTGATGTTGATGTACCGGAGTGGTATGTACTCGATCGTAATTATATCACTACCTGTGTTGCATATGCCCAGGATTCAGAACGTATAGGAAATATTGGAAATGTTTTTCCGGTTATATTTTTCCTTGTGGCAGCACTCGTCAGTCTGACAACGATGACGAGAATGGTGGAAGAAGAACGTGTTCAGATCGGTACACTGAAAGCGTTGGGATATCGTAAATCCAGTATTGCAGCAAAATACGTCATGTATGCATTTCTTGCTACGATGTTAGGCGGCACGATCGGTACTTTGATCGGACAGATTATTTTTCCGGCAGTCATTATGAATGCCTATAAGATCGCATATGTTACATTGACAGATTTTGTGACACCGATCCATTTAAAATATTCTCTGATTTCAATGATCGCTGCGGTTGTCAGCACCACAGCTGCTACGCTTGCGGCATGTTACAAAGAACTTCTTGCCGCACCGGCAGAATTAATGAGACCGGCAGCACCTAAAATCGGAAAACGGGTTTTTCTGGAGAGAATTACATTTATATGGAAACATCTTAATTTTTCCAATAAAGCGGCAGTGAGAAATCTGTTCCGATACAAGAAACGTTTGTTTATGACTGTACTTGGCATTGGCGGTTGTATGGGATTACTGCTTGTTGGATTTGGTGTAAAAGATTCCATCATGACGATCGGAGACAGGCAATATAATTTCATTCATACATACCAGGTTAAGATGACACTGGCCGATGCGGATACGGATGAAGAGAAACAGGAAGTTTTAGACAGTGTTCTTAAGGAGCCGACGACAAAGGCAGCTATGCTTAGTCATGAATCTACGATTGATGCATGTTGTGGAGCCAATGGAGAAAAGAAGCAAAGCACGTATTTGTTCATCCCATCCGACGCGGATGAGTTAGATGAATTTGTATCTTTGCAGAATCGTATATCCAGGCAAAAATACACGTTAGATGATGAAGGTGTGATCATTTCAGAAAAGCTGGCAACTTTGCTGGATGTATCCGAGGGTGACGATATTTATCTTGAGGTTTCAAGCTTAAATTATAAACCTGTTAAGGTAATGCACATTGCGGAAAATTATTATTACCATTATGTTTATATGACACCGGAATGCTACCAGTCATTATTTGGGAAAGATATTGAGTATGATGAAATATTTGTCGTAAATAAAGACCCGGAAGATATTTCTTATGAAAATGATTTTTCGGCAAAATATCTTGATAACAATGCAGTGTCAGGAATCACATTTACGCGTACAATATCAGACCGGATAGAATCAATGATCACAAGTATGAATATTGTTACCTATGTACTTGTTGTGTCTGCAGGACTGCTTGCATTTATTGTTTTATACAATTTAAATAACATTAACATCAGTGAGCGTCAGAGGGAGCTGGCGACGCTGAAAGTGCTTGGCTTTTATGATGGGGAAATATCAATGTATGTATTCAGGGAAAATATTATGCTGACTGTGCTCGGTACAATTTTTGGTATTTTCTTTGGAATATGGCTGCATCGGTTTGTCATCTTAACAGCAGAACTTGATATCATGATGTTTGGCCGGCAGATTTATACAAAAAGTTATATCTATAGTATTTTACTTACAATCGGTTTTTCCATTATTGTGAATATCGTGATGCATTGGAAAATGAAAAAAATAGATATGATCGAATCATTAAAAAGCGTCGAATAACTCCTGCTTGCATATATTATTTGCAGACAGTATAATCGTATGGTCAGTCAATTGACATATATTAATACTAAGAACTAAGGAAGAACTACTGTATGTTAAATAAAAAAGATTTCTTAAAATATGCATCGACATTAGCATTTCCGATTATGCTCCAAAATCTGATCGGAACATTGGTAAACATTGCCGACACGGTAATGCTTGGTTACGTGAGCCAGACTGCCATGTCGGCTTCATCGCTTGCTAACCAGTATACGTTTATTCTTTTCTGTTTATATTATGGTATGGCAACAGGTACTTCGGTTTTATGTGCTCAGTACTGGGGAAAAGGTGATAAAAAGACGGTAGAGAAGATTCTGGGTCTTGCAGAACGGATCTCCCTGATTATCTCTCTTATATTTTTTGTTATCTCCTTCACTATGCCAACGGCAATTATGAAGATTTTTACAAACAGTCCTGAGACGATCGCTACAGGAAGTGAGTATCTGAAGGTGATTTCATTTTCATTTGTATTCATGGGATTTTCACAGATTTTTATGAGTGCGCTCCGAAGCATCGGAAAAATCATGCTGCCGTCGGTTACGTATATTGTTTCACTTTGTGTGAATGTACTTTGTAATGCAACTTTTATTTTTGGATTGTTTGACCTTCCAAAGCTCGGTGTTACCGGTGTAGCACTTGGTACTGTGATCGCCAGAATCTCAGAAGTGCTGATCTGTCTGATTTATTCATTGCGCAGTTCGGACGTCAGATTCAGAATAAAATATTTTTTTGCTAAATCAGATATTCTGTTACAGGACTTTATAAAAATTGCAACTCCGGCGGTGATAAATGACGTTGTCTGGAGCTTTGCCAATTCAGCGTTTGCTGCAATTCTTGGTCATATTGGTGATGATATGGTTGCAGCAAATGCCGTTGCTGTTATGGTGGTAAATATCGGTGCTATCGCCTGCCGCGGTTTTGCCAACGCTACCACGATCATTGTCAGCCAGGAGCTTGGGAAAGACCGCATTGATACAGCCAGAGAATACGGGAAACGAATGCTGGGAATAACATTTATTGTCAGCCTGATTGGGTGTGCCGTTATTCTGGCGATCCGCCCTATGATACTGGATTTTTACCGGGATAAATTAACAGAGACGGCTATTTATTATCTTGGCATTTTTATCATTATGACAACCTGGCGTTTTGTGGGCGAAGGAATTAATACCTGTCTTATATGCGGTTGCTTCAGAGGTGGCGGTGATGCCAGGTTTGGAATGATCGTAGATACCATATTTATGTGGCTTGTTGCAGTCCCACTTACCTTCCTTGCAGCATATGTTTTCAAACTGCCGCCTGTCTGGGTATACTTTGTCATGACACTGGACGAGTTCGAAAAAATGCCTGTGGTATTTATTCACTATTTCAGAAATAAATGGCTTACGAATATTACCAGAGATTTTGAGTGATGACCTCAGAAATAAATGATTGACAAATCAACATGAACGGTGTATATTTTCAACATGAACAGCGTTCAGATATGAACAATAAAAGAAATGACGGAATGTCAAAGGGGGAAATCATGAATCGTCTTGCTACTTCAAAAGAAGATATATTGGCTGCCAGCAGGGAGCTGATCAAAGAAAACGGATGGGCGGCTGTAAGCATAAGATCAGTTGCAGCGAAATGTTCCGTTTCAGCCGGCACGATTTATAATTACTACGAATCCAAGGCAGAGCTGCTTGGTGCTACCATTGAGAGTGTCTGGCAGGAAATCTTTTTTCATCCGGAAGACGAGCAGGTATTTCATGATGTTACAACTTGCATTTCATGGATTTATGAACGGTTCAAATATGGCAATAAGCGGTTTCCGGGATTTTTCTCTTTACATTCCTTTGGTTTCATGAAGGAAGGGAAGGATGATGGAAAGAAAAGGATGATGCGCACATGGGAACATATTTTAAATGGGCTATGTGAAGTTTTAAAAAATGACCCTGAGATCCGTCCGGGCGTATTTGATGAGAATTTTACAGAAAGGCAGTTTGCAGAAATCCTGTTTTCCCTCATGCTGGTATCAGTGATCCGCGAGGATTATGATCCGTCCTCTGTGTTGATGCTTATCAACAAAACATTATATTAAAAGCAGTTATTGTTCACATTGTGTGTGATCAGTAACGGAAATTCTCCCACTTTGAAAGTGGGAAAATTTTTGAACCAAAATGAACAGTGTTCATATATCGTAATTTTTAAATGTTTGCAATTAGGTTGAGACTGTTTTCGCAGTGCAACGTAATTCAATATAAAATTTTAAAATAAGAAAGGAAATTTATCATGCAGGCAATTGTAGAAACTTTATTTGACACCGTATATTTAATCTCGGTAATCACGATTGGAATTTTAATGATCAGAAAGAGCAAAGGAAACCGCCAGTTTACTATGTTTGGAATTATGGCAGTTCTTTTGGGAAGTGGAGATGCATTCCATCTGGTTCCACGTGCGCTGGCGCTTTGTACAACAGGTCTTGAGAACTTTACTGTACCGTTAGGACTGGGCAAATGGATCACATCTGTAACGATGACAGTCTTTTACGTTGTACTTTATCACATCTGGCGTGAACGCTATCAGATCAAAGGTCATAATGCAGCGACAGCAGCTGTTTACAGTCTTGCAGAATTAAGAATTATTTTGTGTATGATGCCACAGAATAACTGGCTTAGTGCATCAGCTCCGCTTTCCTGGGGGATTTACCGTAATATTCCGTTTGCACTGATGGGAATCCTGATCATTGTTTTATTTTATAAAAGCGCAAAAGAGAACAATGACAGATCTTTCCGTTTTATGTGGCTGACAATCGTTTTAAGCTTTGCATTCTATATCCCGGTTGTATTGTGGGCGGATGTCGTTCCGATGATCGGTATGCTGATGATCCCTAAGACATGTGCATATGTCTGGACAGTCGTGATCGGTTACAATGCGATGAAAAAAGAGATTGTTTAAGAAAAACTTTTTTATGTAACAATAAGAGGGCATATGTTCGTCGACGGTGAATAAAGTAATAAAAACGCTGAATTTAAAAAAAACAGTGATTTTCTTTTGGAAAAGTAGTATTATTTCACTGTAGATGAAAGGAGTGTGTGGATATGGAGCCATATAAAGCAAAAAAAATGCCTTTAGAATACAAAATTGATAAAGAAATGCTGATGTTGATATCAGAAGCAAATGTGAAGTATGGGGAATATAAGTCTCTTTTAAACACTTTGGAATTTGATGCAGGTTTCTTCCTGGATTCTGTTATTTTGAATGAAAGTTATAAATCAACACAGATCGAGGGTACCCAGATTTCACAAGATGAGATGTACTACCTGAAGTACATGGAAATAACGGATGATAGCAGAGAAATTCAAAATCTTAAAAAGACAATAGAATATGCATCTTCAAATTTACAGGTGGGAAATAAGATCAGCTATGAGCTTGTCAATGAAATGCATAGGATCATACTGGATAGTGTCCGTGGATCACAGCGAAATCCAGGTCAAATAAGAACTACACAAAATTGGATCGGACCAAGGGGATGTACCATTGATACCGCAACATTTGTTCCGCCAATTCCTGAAGAGGTATATGGATTGCTCAAAAATCTATATGAATACATGAATGATGAATTTGAGGATCCGTTGTTGGTAAATATTGCCTTATCACATATGCAGTTTGAAACTATTCATGCGTATAAGGATGGAAACGGACGTCTTGGCAGAGCCTTGATACCGGTACAAATGGCGATGTTGGATCAAAGCACACCTATTTTGTATATGTCAGAGATACTTGAGTTATATAAACCGTCATATCAGAGAAATCTGATGGAATGTAGACGAGGAAATGTATCCGGATATATTAAGTTCTTCTTACAATGCATTATTGACCAGTGTAATGCATATATTTACAAGTTGGATAGAATCAAAGAAATATATAAAGAAGACATGAAAACTATTGAAGCAATAAAAGGTAATTCTGTTTATAAGATAATGCCGGTTATCATGAAACAGATTGTTTTTACTAAAAAAGAGATTCAAGAGTTATCTGGTGTATCTCCAAATGTTGTTTCAAAAATTATTAATCAGTTAGTTGATTTAAATGTAATTATTCCTGACTCAACAAAAATGAAAAAGGGATATAGATACCAAAAAATATATGAAGTATTTGTTGGAACAAGAGAATTCTAACAAATAGAATGATTCCCCTAAATTAATCAGGTATTACATCACAGTAGTATGGAACAAGTCCTCCCTTGCAACTTTCCTGAAACCATGCTATATTCCCATCTTTGACAGTTGGAAAACAAAAAACGGTTGTATAGCTAGTAAAATCAAGGATGGCAGCCGTTTTTTGTTTTCTGATTTTATATGATGTATGATGAAGCATACAATCTCGCAATGGGATTTTTTTTAGAAGGAGCAGTAAAAGAATGTCAAAAGATGAATATTTGATAACAGATAAACCTCTTAAAGCGTTGACTATTTTCGCAATGCCAATGATTCTTGGCAGCTTTTTTCAGCAAGTCTATAATATGGCTGATTCGATTATTGTCGGTCAGTTTGTCGGTTCTTCTGCACTGGCAGCAGTCGGTGCCTGTGCGGCACTTACGAATGTTTTCATATGTGTAGCACTTGGTGCCGGTGTAGGTGCGGGAGTGCTTGTGAGCCGCTATTTTGGTGCCAGAAATTACAGTAAAATGAAAACGATTGTGTCAACATCACTGATCAGCTTTTGTATTTTAAGCATACTCCTGGGTGCATTTGGATTTGGGTTTTCCCGCCTGATGATGAGCTTGTTACAGACACCTGCTGATATACTGGACGAAGCAGTATTGTATCTGCAAGTCTATTTTGTGGGATTTCCGTTTCTTTTTATGTATAACATTCTATCTACCATGTTTACATCAATCGGCGAATCAAAAATTCCGTTAGGGCTTCTGATATTTTCATCTGTATTGAATATTTTTATGGATCTTTGGATGGTAGCGGATCTTGGACTGGGTGTGTTCGGTGCAGCTCTTGCAACACTCATCGCACAGGGTGTTTCCGCAGTGTTTTCGTTTTTGATTTTTCTTTACCGGATGCGTCGATATAGGTGCCGGTATAGATGGTTTGACAGACAGGAGTTACAATTAATGCTTCGAATTGCCATTCCATCAGTTCTTCAACAGTCTACAGTATCAATAGGCATGATGATCGTACAGGCAGTTGTAAATCCTTTTGGTACACAGGCACTTGCAGGTTACGCAGCAACGATGAGAGTAGAGAATGTTTTTTCATTGATGTTTGTATCTATTGGTAATGCAGTTTCACCATATGTTTCCCAGAATCTTGGTGCAAATAAAACCTCACGTATCAAAAAAGGCTATCGTGCGGCATTGTTATTAGATATATGCTTTGCAGTTCTCGCTTTCATAGTTATTGAAACACTGCATACTCAGATTTCATCATTATTCCTGGGCAAAGATGGAACAGCCCTGGCATATCAGGTGTCTGGTGATTATATGAGATGGCTTGGTTATTTCTTTATCTTTATGGGTATCAAGATGGCAACAGATGGGGTGCTTCGTGGCCTTGGAATTATGCGTCCATTCCTTATTGCGAACATGGTAAATCTTGCGATTCGTTTATCGGTCGCACTGATTTTTGCACCGCGTTTTGGTATTGCATTTGTCTGGCTTGCTGTACCTGCAGGCTGGCTTGCAAACTTTTTGATTTCTTATGCAGCCCTTAGAAAATCATGGCCGAATGATGAAACAGAACGTGCTGTATCATAGGCTGCATAGATTGGAAGGAGTATTTCCACGTGGATACGATTTCAGAAAAAGACACACAAAGTGCAGATGATAAAAAGAAGGAGAAAATTTCTTACATAGAGGCGATACCTGAATGGCAAGCTTTACGTCGGGAACATAGAAGTCAATTACTTGCGCATTGTGTCGGATAGGTCGGGCGGTTATTCGGGCAAGTCTACCTTGCCAACAAAAGAATAATAAATCTCAATGTCCTGTCTGCGGGTCTTGTTCTCGTCATAGCTGCACTCATGCACAACGATTTTCTCTACAAACTCCCGCAGCAGAGTAGGGGTAAGTTCTTCAAAGCTGGTATGCCGCCGGACAACATTCATAAACTTTTCTGCGTTCACTATAAATTGCACTCACTATGGATTAACAGAACGCCTAAAAATAATCCATGTACTTATGAAGTAACAAATCAATAAAATTGCCAAAATCCCCATTGTTGCCCCTATTTGTAACATCAATGCACCAAACCCGATATAGGCTGAAATTTCTGCTGATATGGTTTGGATAAAGTAAGCTATTACAACAGCAGCTACAATGATTGCTGTGATAATTGGAAGCCCAAACCAAACACTCAATTGTTGCAAGATAAGTTTTCCGATACGCTTTTCTTCCACCCCCAATTTTCGGAGTACAGAGAAGCGATACTTATATTGTCCTGCGTCTAAGAGTTGTTGCAGGGAAAGTACCGTAAGACATATAACCATCAGTACGACAGCACCATAAATCATTGCAGTCTGTAAAATAAAGTTATTTGCTATGGAACTATTGATTTGCAGTGTGCTAAAACGCACGCCATAAATAGCCCCGGTTTCTGCCTGTTCGGGATATTTCTCTGTAAAAAGTTTTTCCAGTTTCCTTGCATTTTCATAGGAGATATTTTCCGTTGTTGTAATATATCGGTTTTTTATTACTGGCAATAGCTTTTCACAAATATTGTCTGGAAGTACATACAATACATTTGTATAGGAATTGTACGCTGTTTCTCCAATCGGATCCTCATAATAGGACTGCCCGGAAAGAGTCAATTCTCCTGCGTCAGTCATAATGCTGGTGTGTTCTTTCAAAAAGTTATCCCGTTCTTCCTCGGTGGCGATTGCTTTCCATTGTGTTGTAAATTCATCTTCCTCCAGAGAAATCTGTTCGTAACCCAGCATTTCCCGTATAGTGTTATAATCACTCAAAGAAATTGCTACAATCGGAAAATCATATTTCTGTCTGTTGTGAAAATCGTCTTTCTCTGACAGATATAGATTGAACGTGCAATCATAAACTGTATCTATTTTGTGTTCTGTCAGAAACTCAGTAATGATTTCATAACTGTCTTGCGGCAGATTTTCTTCTTCATATACGTCATTATATCTTGAATATACCTGCACATCATACATAGAGCGCATATCCAAATAACCTGAAGCCCAGCCCGTCAAAATAGGGGCGGCAATAAACATGAAGATTGCAAGGACAAGGGTTATACAAATCAGCGTCATTGTTTTGCTGGTTGTATTTAGTTTTGATATAATTTGCCCGAAAAAGAACAGGTTTTCTCCCTTGTATCTATGTTCCGGCGATTTTACTTTCCATGCTACAATCAAGCTGCTGGCAAGATAAATCAATGCACAAATAAAGAAGAGTAAATCAATCAATACAAATACCAGATATTGATTCAGTATTCCACCATGTAAAGGCAGATAGTATTGATTGGTAAGAGCAGGTACGCTTGCTGCTAAAAAGGCGTGCAATACAGAACAAATAAGCAGCCCATCAATCAACTTTTGAAAAGCAATTTTTTTCTTTTTCAACATCCATAATGCCGCCCAGCCTAATGTAACAACAGGGAGCAAAATATTTCCCCAATACATGATTTTCACCGGGAAAACAAAGCGGGAGTCATAATAAAATCGGACATTTTGTATTCCTGAAAACAATTCCCATAAAGTAAACATTAAAAATAGAATTACTACGACAGGAATGAATCGGCTCTTTTTCAATTCTGGCTCATTTTCTTTCTCTGCGGAAAGCATATCAATAATTTTTGTTTTTTTGATTGTGCGTGTATTGAAAACTCCTACCACAAAAAAACTTACCACAAAAAATATCACTGTCAGCAAAACGGTGTCCGGGAACAATGTCCATGAGATTTCATAAGGCTTTCCATAAGCAGTAAGGAGCATTGCGGTAATGAATTGAGAGCAAAATACACCGCAAAAAATACCAATCAAAATGGAAAATATACCCATAATCAGTGTTTCTGCAAAGAAAATCCTGCCAATAGTTTTTTGTTCCATTCCCATAATGGACTGGACAGCAAACTCTTTTTGCTTCCGTCTTAGCATATAATGATTGACGAACCGTATCAAAAATAACAACAGCAATGTTATCATACAGATTGCAATTTTCATTCCGTCACTTAACAGAGTAAAATCATACTCGTTGCCTATATCCGGGCTATAATAACTACTGGAAATAGACAAGAACGCATAAAACAAGGTAACACAGATTGTCATTGTGACAATGTAGACCAGATAGTCTTTTACAGACCGTTTTGCATTTCTGAAAACAAGTTTAGCATACATGGCTCTGTCCCCCTCCGATCATGGTAAGGACATTCAGAATTTTATCAAAAAAATCACTTCTGCTGTCGTTGCCCTTGCGCAGTTCCATAAAGATTTCTCCGTCTTTCAAAAAAAGAATACGGCTGGCATAGCTGGCGGTAAAAGCGTCATGGGTTACCATAAGAATTGTCGCCCTAAGCTGTTCATTGATACTTTGAATGGTAGACAGCAGCATTTGTGAGGAATGGCTGTCTAATGCTCCTGTTGGCTCATCTGCCAATAAGAGTTTCGGATTGTTGATAATTGCTCTTGCACAGGCACAACGCTGTTTTTGACCGCCCGATACCTGATAAGGATATTTGTTTAGAATATCGCTGATATTCAGCTTTCCGGCTATATCCAAAATGCGGGGTTCTACACTCCCGGCAGGGACTTTATTGATTGCTAATGACAGTGCAATGTTTTCTGAAATTGTTAATGTATCCAGCAAATTGAAGTCTTGAAATACAAAACCTAAATTCTCTCTGCGAAAGCGGGCAAGGGATTTTGGGTTGATTTCCGTTATATCTGTTCCCTCTAAAAAAATATGCCCTGCACTTACGGTATCAATCGTAGAAATACAGTTGAGCAGCGTTGTCTTTCCAGAACCGGACGCACCCATAATTCCGAGAAATTCTCCGGCTTCCACAGAAAAACTAATATCTTTAATGGCTTTGGTAATATTCCCCTCATTGCCATAATATTTCTGGATATGCTCCAGCTTCAAAATTGTATTCATCGGATAAACCTCCTTAACTGTTCCATACCCATATTGTAAATGGAGTATATCATTTTTTGTATCAAGTTTTCTTACACAGTTCTTACAAAAATGTAAGAAGTGCAGAACCTATCAGCCCTGCACTCCGATAATAAAATCATTCATTTGAAAGATAAGTGAAATCGTTGTTCCTCTGTTTTCGGAATAAGCAGTAAGTCCTATTCCCAGTTGATCACATAGACGCTTGCAAAGATATAAGCCAATTCCAGTAGAATTTTTCCCGGTTCGCCCATTCTGACCTGTAAATCCTTTTTCAAAAATACGGGGTAAATCACTTTTAGGAATACCTATCCCATTATCGCTGATAGATAGCACAATCTTGTCATTCGTTTTTGTCGCCCCAAAGTGCAAAATAGGCTGCTCTGCATGGTATTTGATTGCATTACCGATAATCTGATTTAAGATGAACCGCACCCATTTTTCATCGGTGTAAACTTTTGTTTCTATATCGTCTATCTGAATTGACATATTGCTTTGACGCAAAAGATACTTATTATCTGCGATTGCACTATGCACAACATCGCATAAATTGACTTCACGGACAGAATAGTCTTTTTCAGCGTGTTCGCTCCGGGCATAGTAAAGCGCCTGTTCTGTATATTGATTGATATTCTCTAACTCTGCCAATACCTCTCTGGAAAAGGGAGAACGGTTATTCTCACACAGCAGCTTCATGGCTGTAATTGGTGTTTTTACTTCGTGTATCCATTGTTCAATGTATTCTTTATATTCCCTGCGTTCCCTCTGTACTTCGCCAATCCGTTCCAACATAGATTTTTCAGCCATTTTCATAATCTGGTAAAAAACCTGTTCATCAGCCCTTTCCGGCACTTGCATGATTTCCGGCAATAAATATCGTTCTTCTAATTGCTCCGTCATATTGAGCAATTTATTCAGATATTTTTTTCGTGAGAAATAAAATGCCAGCAAAGATAAAACAAGGACAATCGACCAGACTGCAAGAATAAACAGGACTGTCTGGATAGGATTATCGCTTGCAATCAGGAACAAAGCAAGGGCAAGCATACCCAGCAGATTGATTAAAATAACGGGGAGTTGATTTTTCAAATATTGTTTTCCACTCATAATGTATATCCTTGCCTGTGTTTTGTTTTAATGAAATCTACAAGTCCGATTGTTGCCAGTTTGTCACGAATACGGGTAATATTGACACTTAGGGTATTATCATCAACATAAAGCTGATTGTCCCAAAGAAAATCCACAATATCATTTCTGGAACAGATTTTTCCGGCGTTCTTAAAAAGGTAGTAGAGGATTTTCAATTCATTCTTTGTCAAGTCTGCTTTCTGTCCTTTGTACTCTATCATGCTACTCTCCAAATGTAGGGTAGCTTCTTTCCACACATAAATTTCTGTTTGAGGGGAACGGTAGGCTTTCTTTAACAATGCAGCAATTTTAGCAAGAAGAATAGCGGGATTATAAGGCTTTGTGATAAACGCATCTCCACCCAGCATAATGCTGTTCAGTTCGTCCATATCTGTATTGCTGCTTGTTACAAATACAATCGGAATATCTGAAAAGGTGCGAATCCCCGAGCATATTTCAAAACCGTTATTCCCCGGAAGTTTTATATCCAGAATAACCAGATGTGGCGCAGCTTCTTTTAACTGCTCTATTGTTTTGGAAAAATCCGTCACTGCAAATACTTCATATCCATTCCCAAACAAAAGATTTTTAAGCTGTGCTTGTATCGTAAAATCATCTTCAATGATTAGTATTTTTTCCTTCATAGAGATACCTCCCTGACACTTTATTATACTGTATCAGAGAGGCTTTCTCAATCCATATTGAAGAATAGTAACGGAATAATGGGCGGTTGTCTATCAAATTCTTGTGTGTTACTTTACCGCACATGAGCATTATCACTTGTGCTGATAGTATCCAGATAATTCTTTTCTTTTCCATTTGCAGTCAGATACTCAGAGAAGGAATAAGGATATATATTCATGATGACAAAACGGCCGCCCAGTGTAGAAGCAATTTCGCTGCTGAGCATTTTGCTGATACATTATGTAGGATTTGCCGGTTCTTCTGATGCCGACAAAACAATAGTTTATATTTTCTTCCAGAGGATAGTGTCTAACGATTATTGGGTTGTTTAGGTAAATATCCTTCGGCTGTCTTGTAAAGCATAAAATACAGACGTAGTGAAAAAATATGGTCGATTCAATACATTTTACGGTCGATTCATGACAATCCGTCCATTTGGAAAGAAATTCGTTGTACATTAGAAACAGGTAATCATGTACAACAAATTTTTTACGTTAAAAGCAAAGGAGAAAAAAGAATGAAAAAGTTGAACAAATGGATAGCAGGATTGCTGTGTATGATGCTTGTCATAACCATGGTTGCAGGACTGGGTGTGACGGAAGTGAAGGCAGATGATGCGGTAACAACAGTAAGTTCGTGGAATGAGTTAAAAAATGCAATAAGTAAAGGTGGTAATATTCAATTAGATAAGAATATTACAGCTGGAACAGGTGATTATAGGTTTAATGTAGACAAGAACGTGACCATTGATCTGAATGGATATACGATTGACCGTAACTTAAATGAACAACAAGACAATGTATTTAGTGTGATAGCAGGTGGAACTTTAATCATAAAAGATACGAGTGAAGGACAAAATGGAAAAATTACTGGTGGATGGGCAAATGAAGACTATGCTGGAGGCATTAATGTCAGAGAAGGAACGTTAATATTAGAATCCGGCAATATTGTTGGAAATCGTAGCAATAAAACTTTTACAAAACGCGGTGGTGGAGTTGCAGTTTTTTATAATGGAACTTTCATCATGAGAGGAGGTAAGATTTCAGGAAATGAGGCAGGATACGGCGCGGGAGTGGTTGTTCTTGATAATTGCAATTTTGAAATGACTGGTGGAGAAATCACAGATAATATTTGTGATTTTGGTGAATATCAAGATCAGGAAGGAGCAGGTGTCTTTGCATACCAGGGAGCGGATGTAACAATCGGAGGAAGTGCAAATATTTACGGAAATAAAAATTCAAATGATGAAAATAGTAACTTATATATTTATCGTTACAAAAGTAGTGAAAAAATTAATCTGAGCACGACTGTTCCACTGACATCGGGTGCTAAAATAGGTGTAGGTTATTATCAGCCATATGGAAAAAACGAGATACCACTTGCAGATTCAGGAAAACAATTCAAAGATGCATTTTTTACTGACGATGATAAAAACTATGAAATTACAACAAAAGATGGAGTAGATGGTATTTTTTATTCTCCAAAAAATTCTTCGGGAGGCAGTTCCACACCATCCACGCCAACATCTTACAATCTAAGGGTAGGTGGAGTTGAGGTTACCAGTGCTAATACTTCCGGCACAGGCTGGAGTTATGATAATCAGACAAATACACTGACCTTAGATGGATTTAATTATGAAGGTGATGGAAGCGGAATCGAAATCGAAACCTTACAAGACCTGAACATAATAATTAAAAATGAAAATAGAATAAAAAATATAAGCAGTTCTTACAGTAGTAGTACAAATGGATGGAGTTGCGGAATATATGTTCATGGAAATTTAACCATAACGGGAGATGGGACACTTGATGTGACAGGTGGAACAGCAAGTACCAGTCATGGTATTAGTGTGCTAGGCAAACTGGAAATTGATAGTCAGGGTACAATTATTGCCAAAGCACAGGCAACAGCCGGTACAAGTGGCATATTTGCAAATGATGGTATTGTTATTAAAAATGGTAATATTACAGCATATGCTGCAGAAGCAACTAACAGTAGCCGTGGTATTGAATGTAATGGCGATATAACGATTTGTGGAGGAACTGTAGCAGCTAAGGCAGAAAAAGGAGAGACTTTCAGCTACGGATTAGAAAGTGATAAAAAAATAACAATATCTCCAAATGCAGTTGTCACAGCATCTGGAGTTACCGCAGCATTAAATAAAAAACCAGAAGGATATACTGGTGAGATTGGTACAACTTTCGTAAGTAATAATACCAATCCAAATCCAACACCGACACCAGAACCAACACCAGCACCAGAACCAACACCGACACCAAGTGAACCATCAACAACGCAGGGTGAATCTACAACAACATCAACACCGGCTTCGACATCAACGGTAAGCACACAGGGCAGTCAGCAGGTTATACCAACCATCATTGAAGGTGCAGGCAGCAGCTATACGCAGGGAAGTGGAAATACAATTTATTTCCGTTCCAGCGATGCATTTGCAAACTTCCAGAAAGTTATGGTAGATAATGCAGAACTCAGTGCAGACTGCTATACGGCAACAGAAGGAAGTATCATTATCACTTTGAAACCGGAGTATTTAAGCACATTGGCAGCCGGAACACACAGTATTAGTATTGTTTCTGCAAATGGAGTTGCAACAGCAGACTTTGAAGTTCAGACAGCAGATACAACAGCAGTTTCACCGAAAACCGGAGATAACGATCAGGCAGCTTTGTGGATCACACTTCTCCTTCTTTCCTGTGGAGCATTGACCGCAGTTGGAATCAGAAAAAAAGTAAGATAAGCAAAAAATTAAAGTGAAATGAACGACAACATGAGCTATAAGAAAAACCTAGTACTCATCTGTCAATCAGCATGGTGAACTCAAAGATATTATCACTCTCTTTTTCTGTCAGGTACAGAGCATCGAGATTAGTTAAACCGATTAATTTTTTGATTTTTTCATTAACGCTTTGATTCTGAGAAATATTGATATTGGTTCCATCACCTTTGTCAACAGCCCTGAAGTCACGCATAAAATTTACAAGATCATAGGAACTGAGCTTGTTTTTGAAACATTTGATTTCCAGGATTCTTAAAAGAAACAAGCTAAGGCAGCAGATTAAAAAATGCCCTGCAAGGATATTAAATTTTCCAGTAAAATCAAGGTTTTTTAGGTATCTGCGCGATTTGAGATGTATGAGGAAATTTGAAAACATCGGAACTGTATGAAACCGATTGACATGAAAAAAAGTGTATTGTATAATCAGAATCGCTCATCGGAGGGCAACTTGTTCGTTTAGAAACAATAGCTGGATAAGATGGCAGATTGAAATATCTGCTTTTCTTATCCGGCTTTTTTTGTGTGACAGGAAATTACTGCCACAACCTATCATTTTCAGGAGGAATATATGGAAACAAACACATCATTTACAGAAGGAAAAATCTTAAAACCTTTGATCTTATTTGCATTTCCTGTCTTGCTGGCGTTATTTCTGCAGGCGATGTATGGCGCGGTAGACCTGCTCATAGTGGGAAAATTTGCTTCATCCGCAGATGTATCCGCGGTTTCGACAGGTTCTCAGATCATGACTACATTAACAAATCTGATCAGCAGTTTCGCAATGGGAACCACAATTTTGCTGGGACAGCAGATCGGAAGCGGAAAAAAAGAGGAAGGCGGACGAACCGTAGGAACAGCAATTGTCATGTTTGCGGCGATCGCAGTGGTCATGTCGATCATTATGGTTGTTTTTGCGCCTTCAATCAGTCAGATCATGAACGCGCCTGAGGAAGCATTTCAAAAGACCGTTGATTACATCAGAATTTGCGGCGGAGGTATGTTAGTCATTGTTGCCTACAATCTGATCGGCTGCATTTTCCGTGGACTGGGCGATTCTAAGACACCGCTTATCACAGTCGCGATTGCATGTGTTTTTAACATTGCGGGAGATCTGATCCTATGTGCAGGCTTTCACATGGGAACACAGGGCGCTGCGATTGCAACAGTGTTTGCGCAGATTGTGAGCGTGGTAGTTTCGTTTTTCCTGATCTGTAAAAAAGAGCTGCCTTTTACCGTAAAAAATAAAAATATTCGGATTCATAAAGTATATTTGAAGAAAATGGTTGGTTTTGGGGCGCCGATTGCATTGCAGGATCTGCTTGTGAGCATTTCATTTTTGATCATTCTGGCAATCGTAAATTCTATGGGAGTCATTGCCTCGGCAGGTGTCGGTGTCGCAGAAAAAGTGTGTGCATTTATCATGCTCATATCGTCTGCTTTCATGCAGTCCATGTCGGCATTTGTGGCACAAAACTATGGCGCAGGTCAGATTACAAGAGCCAGAAAAGCCTTGCATTACGGCATTGCCGTTTCTTTTTCCATTGGCGTGGTAATGTTTTTGATCACGTTTTTCCATGGAGATGCGCTGGCAGGAATTTTCTCCTCGGATGGGGAAGTGGTTTTTGCAGCGGCAGATTATCTCAAGGCATATGCGATCGACTGCCTGTTTACAGCTATTTTCTTCTGCTATACCGGATTTTACAATGGTATCGGTAAGACACGATTTGTCATGATCCAGGGAATCCTTGGCGCATTTTGCGTCAGAGTTCCGGTGTCTTATATTATGAGCATCCAGCCGGAAACATCGCTGTTTCATATCGGGCTGGCAACGCCGATGTCGTCAGCCTTGCAGTTGATTCTCTGCGTTGGATTCATGCTCTTTTTGAGAAAAAAGGGGATGTTAGACGATAAAAAAATTTAATCGTCTCTATTTTCTTTCCCATTGAAAATTCTGGATTGTTTTATGGTACAATGCGTTTAAACATTTGAACAAAGAAAGGAATTATATATGGATATCTTAGAGTTAATGAAGGAAAGACACAGGACATGAGGTTAAATAATGCAGTCGAAAGAGATAGAGCAGCTTGCTTCTGAGTTTGAAAAATGCCAGAGAATACTCATTGCGCTTGGCGATGAAAACAGGCTTCACATGATTCCGGAAAAGATGAATAAAACCGCATAAAGATGTGAAAAGACAGGGATTGATGACCATGATTTTGTATTGGTGATTGATTCCTGTTTTGTAATATTATGATAGGGCGAGTTTAAATTATTTCTTGACAATAGCGTTATAGAACCATATAATTACCAATGGTAATTAACAAAGGCAATTATATAGCACAATGTAAAAAAGGAACCGATAGTATGAACGAAGAAAAAATAAAGAGAATGTTGGATGCCTGCTATCTTGCAAAAAGGACGAGGGAACTGCTCCCGGAACTGCCGGAAGGAGTCACACCAGCGTATATACAGTACATGGATGTGATCCACAAGTTACAGGAGAAGAAAGAGAGAGTAAAAGTATCGGATATCAGTGACACATTAAAGCTGCCAAGACCGGGGGTGACAAGAACGGTCAAGGAAATGGAAAAAAAGGGCTATCTCACGAAATATGCGTCTGAGGAGGACGGTCGGATCACATATGTTTTCATTACAGAAAAAGGTGAGGAGTTATCGGATAAGTACGATAAAAATTATTACAGCCGGCTTTTGAAATATATGGATCATATTTCCGAAGAAGAAGCGGATTGTATGATTTCGACCATAGAAAAATTTTATAAAGTCATGAGCGAAAGGAGAGTTGACATTGAATAGTTCAAAATCAGATTTTACACAGGGAAGTATTTTAGGAAAGCTGCTGCCATTTATGCTGCCAATCTTAGGCGCATTAGTATTGCAGGCGGCTTACGGTGCAGTTGACCTTCTGGTCGTTGGAAGGTTTGGAACAACATCGGGGCTTTCAGCCGTATCAACAGGAAGCCAGGTGTTAAACTTAGTCACTTTTGTTATTACGCAGTTTGCAATGGGTATCACTGTTTTGATCGCACGGTATATCGGGGAGAAAAAACCGCAGTATATTGGAGCTTTGATCGGTGGAGCAACAATTATTTTTGCAATTGTTTCTGCGGTACTTTTTGTAGTTATGATCGGGTTTGCACAGCCGATTGCAGTGCTGATGCAGGCACCACAGGAGGCTGTGGAACTGACATCGTCTTATGTGCGTATCTGCGGTGGCGGAATTTTTTTCATTGTGGCGTACAATCTGCTCGCAGCTATTTTCAGAGGCTTAGGTGACAGCAAATCTCCATTATTATTCGTTGCAGTTGCATGTGTGGTAAATATCGCAGGAGACCTGATTTTAGTGGCAGGACTGCATTTAGACGCAGCCGGAGCTGCAATCGCAACTGTAACAGCACAGGCGGTCAGCGTCGTTTTTGCATTATTTTTACTGGTAAAAAGAGAACTTCCATTTAAAATCACCAGACAGGATTTTAAGATCAACACACATTGTATAAGAGCATTAAAAGTCGGTCTGCCGCTTGCTATGCAGGAGTTCTTGACACAGATCTCATTCCTTGCACTCTGCGCATTTGTCAACCGGCTTGGACTCGCAGCTTCCTCCGGATATGGTGTTGCCTGCAAGGTCGTTAACTTCGCAATGCTGATTCCAAGTTCTCTGATGCAGTCCATGGCATCCTTTGTATCGCAGAACGTGGGTGCCGGAAACGAAAAAAGAGCGAAAAAAGCAATGTTTACCGGCATGGGCGTTGGAATTGTGATCGGCTGCATTGTATTTGCATTTGTTATGTTTAAGGGAGATCTTCTGACCGGAATCTTCACAACAGACGCAGCCGTTGTGCAGAATGGTTATGATTATCTGAAAGGGTTTGCGTTGGAAACGATCGTGACAGCCGTTCTATTCAGTATGGTCGGTTATTTCAACGGACATGATAAAACGGTCTGGGTTATGGTTCAGGGACTCGTCCAGACGCTTCTTGTGCGTCTGCCGCTGGCATATTATATGAGTATCCAGCCAGATGCGAGCCTCACCAAGATCGGTTTTGCGGCTCCGGAAGCAACGATATTCGGAATTGTGCTGAATGTGATCTTCTATCTGTGGATGAACCGGAAACGGAATAATTTATAAGCAAAAGCCCTGAAGTTGCAGCTTCAGGGCTTTTTGCGATGTAGCGTTATCATCATAACATATAATGCGTATGTTAATACTTTTTATGGTATACTTCAGATATAAATTTAGGAAAGAAAAGAGGAACCAATAAATGAAAATTGTGATTATTAACGGAAGTGCAAGAAAAGGCAATACATTAACTGCAATTAATGCATTTATAAAAGGTGCATCTGGAAAAAATGAGATCGAAGTGATTCAGCCGGACAAGTTAGATATCAGCCCATGCAAAGGATGTGGCGTCTGTCAATGTAATAAAGGCTGCGTAGATCAGGATGATACCAATCCTACAATTGACAAAATTGTGGCAGCAGACATGATCCTTTTTACAACACCAGTGTATTGGTGGGGAATGTCCGCACAGTTAAAGCTGGTTATAGACAAATGTTATTGCAGAGGATTACAGATAAAAGGGAAAAAGGTTGGTGTTATTGTCGTAGGCGGATCACCGGTAGACAGTATACAATATGAACTGATTCAGAAACAGTTTGACTGCATGGCTCACTACCTGTCATGGGATATGCTTTTCCAGAAATCCTATTATGCAACTGCAAAAGATGAATTATCAAAAAATGCGGGTGCAATGGAAGACCTGGAAAAATTAGGCGCAGAGCTGGCATAGGGAAAAACCAGTCTATCATGAGATTTCAAAAGGAGAGCAGGAAAAATGACAGAAAAAGAGAAAATGACGGCAGGAAAAATTTACGATCCTTCCGATGAAGAACTTGTAAAATTAAGAACAAAAGCCCATAGATTAAGTAAAGAATATAATGAACTTCTTGAAACAGACGAGAAACGTTCCGAGATTCTGAAAGAAATGGGAATCATAGGTGATTCGTTTTACTTGCAGGGACCAGTACAGTTTGATTATGGCTGTCTGACATCTATCGGTGCAAATTCGTATGCGAACTTTAACTTTACGTGTGTGGATTGCTGTCCGGTTACAATTGGTGCAAATGTATTTATGGGACCAAATGAGTCACTTCTTACCCCGATGCATCCGCTCCGCTGGCAGGATCGCAACCAATATCAGAAACAGAATGGAACACTTACCGATAAGGAATACGCCAGACCGATTACCATTGGCGATAACTGCTGGATCGCAGGAAATGTTACAATCTGTGGTGGTGTTACGATCGGCGAGGGCTGTGTGATCGGTGCTGGAAGCGTCGTTACCAGAGATATTCCGGCAAATTCACTTGCAGTTGGTGTTCCATGCCGCGTGATCCGCGAGATTACGGAAGAAGATGCGCTGGAAAATCACCCGGAGTTGTTCTAAAAAAAATCAGCTATAATCAAAACCTATAACAAACCCAAGGAATCTTCTATAACAAAAACAATTGACAAAATAATATCAGATGATTATAATTCCCCATATAAAGTAATTCCTACATAACATATCAAATAAGTAGGAAATAAGAAAGGGGAAAATCATATGAAGACAAATACAATCGTAATGAACAAAAACCAGATGTGTTGCTGTTGTATGTGCTGTATGGATGAATACGGTTTTATTTTCATATGATTTATACACCTGAGTGTTTTGGAGAAAAGAAGAAGCAGGCAGTTGTGATAACCATATGACAACGACCTGCTTCTTTCTTTATGTGTATACTCTTTGGAATTAACGTATGAAAGTGTATAACAGAAAGGTATAAAAATGTTAGAGATCAAAAACCTTTCCAAAAGTTTTCATGAGAATAAAGTATTAGACCATATTAATTTAAAAATTGAAAAAGGCGATGTTGTCGGAATTATCAGCCCTTCCGGTACAGGAAAATCAACCTTATTAAGATGCATCAACCAGTTGGAGATCCCGGAGGAGGGGGAGGCTGTTTTTGGTGGAAAAACGGTCGATCTTTCCAAAAAACATAAAGACAGCCTGGAATTCCGTAAGAGCACGGGCATGGTGTTCCAGAGATTTTATCTGTTTGAGAAAAAGACAGCGTTGGAAAATGTTATGGAAGGTCTTATGGTTGTTCAGAAAAAGAGCAAAGCGGATGCAAAAGCAATTGCTTTAAAAGAATTAGAACGTGTTGGAATGGCATCATGGGCAAATCATTATCCAAAACATTTGTCCGGAGGACAGCAGCAGCGTGTCGCAATTGCCAGAGCACTTGCCCTAAAGCCGGAATTGCTCCTGCTCGACGAGCCGACTTCAGCCTTAGACCCGGAGCTTGTCGGTGAAGTACTTGAGACAATCAAAAATGTTGCGGCAGAGGGACACACGATGCTCTTAGTATCTCACGAAATGAACTTTGTAAGGCATGTTGCCAATAAAGTGATATTTTTAGATGGCGGTAATGTCGTGGAGTATGGAACGCCGAAGGAAGTATTTACCAATCCACAGAATGAACGGACAAAAGAATTCCTGAGAAAAATGCAGCTGCTGAATGAACCGGAATATGTAATATAATGAGCAGTGTTGACAGTAAAAGAAATAAAATGCAGCTGCTTGCAGACTGTATTTTATTTCTTTTGATGGAAAGAGGGCGAATGCCCGACAGCCAGAAAAATCGAAGATTTTTCTGGCATGCACTGCGGAGTAGATTAAATTCAAATCAAACTAAATTAAATGCAGATTAAATAAATCGAAAAGAGGTACCTCATCATGGCATGGAAACAGAACATCATAGAAGATTTTAAACAACTGGTATCCTTTGATTCCATCAGTTTTCATGAGCGGAAGACCGCAGACTGGCTCATTGAGCGGCTACAGAAAATGGGATTTTCAGTAGAAGAAGATGACGCAGGTTCGCATTACGGTGGTGATACCGGAAATCTGTATGCCGTATTAGACGGAACATTGCCCGGAGATCCGGTTATTTTTTGCGCACATATGGATGTTGTAGAACTGGGAAGCGGCAAAAAATCTGTTTTGGAAAAAGACGGAACAATACATTCTGCCGGGGATACTGTGCTTGGTGCAGATGACATCAGTGGTATTCTGGAAATCCTCTATGGTGTACAACTTGTTCTTGACAGTGGAAAACCTCATAAAAAAATTGAAATCCTGTTTACAATTGGTGAGGAATTATATGTCAAAGGTTCGGATGTTTTTGACTATTCGAAAGTAACCGCAAAACAGGCGTATGTGCTTGATCTGTCTGAAGAGACGACGTTTAATATCGGAACGATTCAGGGTGGAACAGCGACAAACATTGTGCCGGACTGCTGTGTGCTGACCGCCTATGAGACACCACTTGAGAGCAAGTCAGTGACCGATTTTCAAAAAGCCTGTGAAATCTTAGGATTTTCCGGTGAACTTACAGGTACGTTCGGCGGAAGTGATAACAACAGTTTTGCAAAAAACGGAATCGAAGGGCTTGTTTTATCGAATGGAATGTATAATGCACATTCGACACGTGAATACACAACCGTCGACGATCTTTATAAAGGAGCAGAGCTGATCGGACAGCTTATTTTATTATAAAAAGAAATTTTGGTCGTATTCTGTTGAAGATTGTTGTTTTCGCATATAGCTATCTTGTGTAAGTTATGGTAAAATAGCCACAGAGAGCGTCAAGGAGGACGCAATAGTGGGAGGTAGCTCTTATGGATAAGAACAGCGAAAAAAATGTCAGGTTCCGCATAAATATTACATTGTTAATTGCGGTAGTTTTACTGGTTGCAGATTTGTATGCAATGATCAATATGCCTCAGAAATTTATTATTCTGGCGATCATTACAGCATTGTTTCTGGTTGCAATCTATTTTTTGGTAGATTCCATTTCGATTTATCTGATGGCAGAAAAGAATCGCAAAGAAGAACAGTATGATAGTATTTTTAAATCAGAAAAAGCGTCTTATCTTTTATTGAGGAAAACATTTGATGATCTGTATGAACTCATTGAAAAAGGAAACCAGTCCCGGAAAGCAAATGTGGAGGATATTATCCACGCACAGAAAGCAGTAGCAAAGGTTTCCATTGGAAGAAGTAAAGAGAATGCAGATGCACTGATGAATTCCAATGACCACATCATGGAAAAGATTTCGATGTTAGAGGCTGTTTTATCAGACAATGTTTCGCATCCGGCACCGGAAACTAATAAAAATGACAGCGCATATGCACAGAATATTTTAGACAATCAGAATAAAATATTACAGCAGCTGGAAGTTTTGCAGAATACATTGAATACGATCGGAGCTGATGCAAAGATAGCAGCAGAGTCTGCAAAACAGAACTTTTTTACCGAGGAACGTATCTTGGCAGAAGAGAATAAAATTGAAAAAGAAGAACCACAGGTTCAGGAAGTCGCAGTTGAGGAGATCCCATCGGCTGCTGGAGAAGCAACTGTGATGGAAGAGACACCAATCGAAGAAGTTCCATCTGATATGGAGGAAACACCGATTGAAGAAGAACCATCCGTGATGGAGGAGACACCGATTGAAGAAGAACCGTCTGCAATGGAGGAGACACCGATCGAAGAAGAACCATCCGTGATGGAGGAGACACCAATCGAAGAAGAACCATCCGTGATGGAAGAGACACCGATCGAAGAAGAACCGTCTGCAATGGAGGAGACACCGATCGAAGAAGAACCATCCGTGATGGAGGAGACACCGATCGAGGAAGTTCCATCTGATATGGAGGAACCATCAATTGGTAAAGAAGAAGTTTCTTCTCCGGAGGAAGATTTATCCAAGTATGATGATATAATGGTAGATACTTTGACGGATTCGGATGATAATGTTCCGGTCGAGAAGATTCCATTGGAAGATGAAACTGTTGTAGATGATGAGCCGGCAATGCCTGATCTGTCAGATCCGAATAAGGTTATGACACCGGATGAGATCGCAGCGTTGATTGCAAACTTATAATAGAAGAAAGACTTCGGTGTAAAGTAAAAAATAATATTTAAGACAATAAAAAATCTGTCATACAAATGCAATTTTTGTATGGCAGATTTTTTGTGTAACAGGAAAAACGTTCCCGATCATTATTCGGCAGTGATTTTTACGATTTCTTTGATAACCGAAACAGCGGTATCCATACCTTCTACACTGATATGTTCAAATGGTCCGTGGAAACCATAGCCGCCGGTTCCGAGGTTCGGACAAGGAAGTCCCATAAAACTTAATCTGGCGCCGTCTGTACCACCGCGGACTGGGCGGGAGACTGGTTCCAGACCAACGTTTTTGATTGCTTTTTTTGCAATTGCAACGACATATTCATTCTTTTCAATGACTTCCAGCATATTGCTATAGGAATGCTGAATGTTCAATTTTACAGTGTCTGCGTGATATTTTTCATTCATTTTTTTCTCAATGCCACGCAGTGTATCAAGACGTTTTTCAAAAGTGGCTTTGTCATGGTCGCGCACGATATAATTCACTTTGGCGTGGGCGATGTCTCCGCTAAAATCAGTCAGATGATAAAATCCCTCTCTGCCTTCGGTATGGGCAGGAGTCTCATTTTCAGGAAGAAGAGATGCAATCTCACAGCCGACAAGGGCAGCGTTGATCATAATATCTTTTGCCTCTCCAGGGTGGACATTGACGCCTTTGATCTCAAAAGAAGCACTTGCCGCATTGAAGTTTTCATAGGCAACTTCGCCCTCGTAGTCGCCGTCGACGGTGTAGGCAAATCTGGCTTTAAAATAGTCAAGGTCAAATAAATCAGCACCGCTTCCGACTTCTTCGTCCGGTGTGAAGCCGATCCAAATGTCGCCGTGAGGTATTTTTTCTGTGATGATCTGTTCCACTGCCGTCATGATCTCGGAAACCCCGGCTTTATCGTCAGCGCCGAGCAGGGTTGTTCCATCTGTAGTGATCAGTGTGCGGCCTTTTAATGTTTTAAGTGTAGGGAAATCGGATACTTTCAGATAAGTGCCGCTTCCTTTTAAAAGAACATCATTGCCGTCATAATCCGGAATGATCTGTGGTTTGACATCTTTTCCGGAAAAATCAGGAGCAGTGTCCATATGGGAAATAAAACCGACAGCAGGCTTGTCAGCATATCCTTTCGTTGCCGGCAACAGTCCGTAAACATAGCAGTGATCGGTTAAAGTGACTTTCTCTAAACCGAGATCTCGCAATTCCTGTTCTAACACTTTTCCTAACTCAAACTGTCTTTCCGAAGATGGAATCTGTCGGCATTCCTCGTCAGAAGTTGTCCAGTAAGAGACATATTTTAATAATCGTTCTTCAACACGCATGTGAAACCTCCTTATAAAATGGTGCCGTATTTATTTTGATATAAAATCAAGCCGGGCACACATTAGTTATAAAATACCATAAAATAGTGAAATGCGAAATAAATTTATAAAAAAATAGTTGCATTTCTAAAAAAAGTATTATATAATAACATTCGTCGCTGAAAGACATGCGCCACTAGCTCAGCTGGCAGAGCACCTGACTCTTAATCAGGGTGTCCAGGGTTCGAACCCCTGGTGGCGCATTACGAAGTATCGGTTTTATAGCATAGGCTATGGGGTCGGTACTTTTTTTATGTTTGAATTCAAATTTAAAATTTTGAAGAAAATCACAAAAAGTTCACAAAAAATTAGCACTCAACACTTGACAGTGCTAACGAACAGGTGTATAACGTAGTCAGAACAAAGGAAGAGGGAACAAAAGAGAAAGAAAGATTCCCCGAGTTCCCTAATCTGTTAGTTCCAAAGAAACAAGGTTAATGAGCATACGAATATCCACAAAAAAGTGGACAGATAGAAAAGGAGAGATGACTTATGTTGATGCCTAGTATTTTTGGAGAGAGTTTATTTGATGATTTTGACAATTTAATGAATTTTTCATTCCCGGATGTTGATAAAACATTGTATGGCAAACATGCAAAGAATATGATGAAGACAGATGTTAAGGAGAAAGATAATGGCTATGAAGTAGCAATTGATCTTCCAGGATTCAAGAAAGATGAGCTTCATCTTGAGTTGAATGATGGATACCTGACTATCAGTGCCGAGAAGGGACTCGATAAGGATGAGAAGGATAAGAATGACAAATACATCAGACGTGAACGTTATGCAGGCAGCATGAGCCGAAGCTTTTATGTTGGTGAGAACATGAAAGAGGAAGATATCCATGCGAAATACGAAAACGGTATCCTGACCTTGGACGTTCCGAAAGAACAGAAGAAAGCTGTTCCGGAAAAACGTTACATTGCAATTGAAGGATAAATAGAATGCCCGGTATCAATGGCGTAAAACCATTGGTATCGGGCGTTTTTTCTATCTCGATGCGATCAGTTTGCAGATTGGATTTCCTTTGGAAGAAAATTTTTTTTCGTATTCCGTCATGACATTGCCTTCGTTTAAGATAGGATCATGGTGTAAGTCTCTGGTGGAAGCGTCTAATTTCCAGCCGGCTTCCGGAACTTCCTCTAATGAAAATGTGAAAAGATCCTGATTATCAGTTTTAAATTCAAGGTGTCCATCTTTTTTCAAAATCTGGTCATAACGCGCAAAAAATTGTCTCGAAGTAAGACGTCTCTTCGCATGGCGGTCCTTCGGCCACGGATCGGAGAAGTTTAAGTAAATGCGGTCTACCTCGTCTTTGGCAAACACTTCTGCAATATCGGTGGCATCCATACAGATGAATTTAATATTTGGCAGCGGATTTAACTCCATTTTCTGTAAGGCACGTAAAAGCACGCTTGAATAACGTTCAATACCGATGTAATTAATGTCCGGGTGCAAGGCAGCCATGTCCATGATAAAACGGCCTTTTCCCATCCCGATTTCGATATGAAGCGGCTGCACTTTGTCAAAACAGTCCTGCCAGTGTCCTTTCTGCTCCTCTGGATTTTTGATGCAGTATTCACTATTTAAAATAGCTTCCTCTGCGCCTGGAATATTTCTTAATCTCATAAAACAACCTTTCTATATTATGTAAACTATAAATTTTTTCCTGAAATATATTTTCAGCAATCCGCGCAGCAAAGGCGCAAACCGTGAAACAATCGTTTATATTCTACAATAAGAAAACACCAATTTTCAAGTGTGCATTTGCAGATTCAGATGATAAAATCATGAAAAGTTGTTGCATGTATTTTTTTCAACGATTATACTAATAATGTTCATATGATATAGATAGATTATTGGAGTTTTTATGATGTTGAAAAATAGATGGAAAAAGGCGGCATGCCTGATCCTTACGATTATATCTGCTGTCTGTCTTGGAAAAGTGGACGTCAAGGCGGCAGACTACTGGCCGGATGCACCGGAAACACTCTCACCGGGTGTTATTTTGATGGAAGAGTCCACAGGCACGATCCTTTATGAAAAAAATAGTGATGAAGCACACTACCCGGCGAGTATCACAAAGATCATGACCACGCTGCTGGCGTTAGAAAATGGCAACCTGAGTGACATGGTCACTTTTTCGGATGATGCGATCAACAACACGGAAGGATCGGGAATTGCCAGAGATTACGGCGAGCAGATGACCTTAGAGCAGTGCCTTTACGGTGTCATGCTAGAGTCGGCAAATGAATGTGCCTACGCTGTCGCAGAGCATGTGGGCGGCACGGTAGAAAATTTTGTGGACATGATGAATGCCAAGGCAAAAGAATTAGGATGCACTAACACACATTTTGCCAATCCGCACGGTCTGCAGGATGAAAATCATTATACGACCGCACATGACATGGCGTTGATCGCGCAGGCAGCTTATCAGAATGAGACATTTCGTATTATCATCGGGACGAAGATGTATACAATCCCTCCGACCAATAAGCATGCGGAGGAAACGGTGTTAAGAAATCATCACGATATGCTCTGCACTTACCACAATGCGAACCGCAAGTACTTATATCCGTACTGTGTCGGCGGAAAGACCGGATACACGGCGACTGCAAACAGCACTCTGGTGACTTATGCGGAAAAAGATGGCATGACTTTGATCTGTGTGGTAATGAATACGCAGTCACCGAATCAGTTTATTGATACAGTAAACTTATTTGATTACGCATTTGACAATTTTCAGGTGCTGAATGTAGCGGAAAATGATACGGATTACAGCGCAGAGACAACGGTGGATAATGGTAATCTGAACAATATTGCGCCATTTGTGGAGCTTGATAAAGATGCCGTCATTGTTCTGCCGAAAACAGCAGAATTTTCAGACACCTCATCTTCCGTGGAATATAATGACAGCGACCCGGAGATTGCAGGGAGCATCATGTATACTTATGCGGGAAGAAATGTAGGAAAAGCAGATATTAAGACAACCGGCGTGGTCGTAGAAGGCTACGCATTTGACAATGAGTCGACCGAGGAGGAGGAACAGGAAGCAGTCTCCACGGTGCAGGTGAGACCGATTGTTGTGGTTTTACTCATTGTTGCAGTGATTTTGCTTGGTGTACTTTTATTTTTCTTAAAACGTTTTTACGATAATTACTATATTATCAAACACAACAGAGCCGTTCGTAGAGACAGAAAAGATCAGAGACGAAGAATCAGAAAAAAACGTAGAAGACGCAGAAGATGGAGATAAAGCATGTCGGAGTCATATGCAGTCAGTGAAAAAAGAGAGTTGCTGTTAGACAGGGTCAGGAAGTTTATACTGGATAATGGCGGAATTGTAAAAAAGAGCCAGCTCGCCGGGCTGGGGATCGATTATCGCAGAATCCTTGATTTTGTGGAAAAAGGGGATATTCTGCGCGTAAAAAGCGGTTATTATGCAGTTCATCTCAGTGATTTTACAGAGGAGGAGCTTGTGGCAAAGCTGTTTCCGGACTGCGTGCTGAATCTGGAAAATGCGTTATATGCGTATGGCTATATCAAAAAGAAACCGTATGGCTGGCGGCTTACGGTGGATAAGAATACTTCAAAATCACGGTTTAAAATGGATTATCCGAAGATCATTCCGATGTATGCAGAGCCGGATACTTTGGAGCTTGGAGTGACAGAAATACAGCTTTCCAATGTGACAGTCCGGATTTTTGAAAAGGAAAGACTGATCTGTGAATGCTTAAAATACGAAGACAAGATGGATCGGGAAAGATTCAAAGAAGGACTGATGGCTTACATAAAAGATCCGAAGAAGGATATTGCAAAACTGATGTATTATGCAAAAGAGCGTAAAGTTGTGAAAAAAGTTCAGAATATGATTGGAGTCTGGCTTTAAATGGAACAGAACCTACTTACGAAGAAGAAGTTAAAAGAAAAAAGCATAGAGTATCAAATCTCATTTGCAAATCTGCTGGAAGGATTTTTGCAGGAAACACTGATGTTCCAAATTCTGGAAACCGATTTTGCAAAGCGGTTATGGCTGAAAAACCGTGAGGCTTTTGACCTCGACAGTTATCGAAAGGAGTGGCAGAAGCCACTTTATTTTGTATACGGGCAGGATGATGGGAAAGAACAGCAGGTATTGGACGAAAAGTGGATCACTGATTTTGCAGAGGCGATCTGCGCGAAACGGGAATATCATATCCGCTGGAATTATTCTGTGGAAAAAGAGGAACAGGACTATCTGGTTTACATAACTGGAGAATGGGAGGAAATGAAGGTTCCGCTTACCATCCGTATTAGTCCATTGGTATATGATGCTGCAAAGCCGGAAAAACAGGAGCTGCAGTCTGTATTTTTTGAGAAGAAATGTGCAGCGTATCAACATTTTCCGGTTGAAACATATCTGGCAGAACAACTTTTTACAATCCTCAAATATCTGGAACTGATTCCTTCTATGGAGGTATATGATACAACATTTCGTCTGCTGAAGCAGGAAACTGTCGATGGAAGGCATATTTACGAGACACTGTCTTTTTTGTGTGGAAACGAGGAAGTGAGCCCGCAGGAAAAAAGGATTGAAATGCTGGAATCTTATGATACTTACACTTATATGAAAAAACGGTGGGAAAAATATATAAGGAAGCAGGGAATAGAGAATGTTTCCTGGGAAACAGTATTGCACCGGATTGTTTTGTTTTTGAGACCTGTCTGGAATGCAATGTGCAGAGATGAGGTTTTCTTTGGAGACTGGATGCCGGATCTGGCACGATATTTATAAGAGGCTGCCAACAGGCAGCCTTTATTTCTGGTTTTATTGTCTGCCCAGATATTCCCGGAGGAATGTGACAATATTTTTTGGTTTGTTCAGATCAAAGACCGGAAGGGTAGTCTCTGCATGATATGGAAAATCAGCAAATATAGCGATCAGATCTTTTTCGTCAGATAACGGTGTTTCCGACCAGTATTTCCGCAGAATTTCAATTTTATTCGGCGCATCTGCTCCAAAATTTTCCGTCAGAACAAGGTCGGCACCGGAGAGCGACGAGGAGAGATTTTCCAGAGTCGGCTCAAAAAAGACGTTTTTGAATACGACAGAGGAATCTTCTTTGATGAGGTGAACGACTTTTAACCCCTCACGCTCTAATAAAGGAAGCAGCCGCTCAATGAGAGGTGTCATGATCGTTCCCGGTTTTGCCACAAAGGAGATCACCGGAGTTGTATGCAAAAATAAATCTCTGGTGTCTTTGAAATATTCGATCAGCGCCTGAGAAGAATCTGGCGGTACAATTCCGCTTAAAATACGAAGCGCATGATAATAATTGTCTCTGGTGTCCAGATTATAGTACTGGATATCGATCGGTGTCGGTGCAGCCTCGGCGATCGCAGCCTCAGTCACGTATCTGGTGCTGCATTTTTCCCGCAGCGTATTGAACGTGAGCTGGTGGAGCAGGAGACATTTTCCGATGGTTGTAATGCAATTTTTGGAGTAGGCAGCAGTTGCCGTTTCGAGATAGGAAGCCTTTCCCTCAAGTGTGCAGATATCGGCGTCACCGAGCTCTGAGAGCAGGGCAAGTCCTGTTTTCGGTTCCAGAAACGGGGTGTCTACAGACATAAAAAATGCGCATTCCTCATCGATCATGGATAAGCCGGAAAAAATGCCGGACATTGGTCCCTGATTCGGATAGATATCCGGGATTTCAGTTACGGGAAGCTTCAGATGGGAGTAATCCCCCTTTATTTTTACCGAGAGATAGATCCTGGAAAAATACGGCTGAAATTTTCTGACAAGATATTCAATTAAACAGGTGTCCCCAAAAGGAAGAAGAGCCTTATCAGTTCCCATCCGTGTGCTGTTTCCGCCACAGAGGATCACAAGCGCATTTTCCATACTATACCTCCGGAATGTTATTGTTTGATCCGCAATCTAAAATACTATAGCATAGGAAATACTTTTTTTTCAAGAGTAATGAGTGGATGGTAATGCAAGTCGTTGCTGAATCTGCGGGGAAAGTGTGTTATACTAAGGTATATCGGTATGTATCTGGTATGATATACTGATATGGATATCGAACATCAGGAGCAGGCTTACATGAAGTATTTGATAGATGATTTAGAGGAATATGCGCAGTCGGACTATTATCCGTTCCATATGCCGGGACATAAAAGAAAAAGTCTGTCGTTTCCCAATCCGTATGAGATTGATATCACGGAGATTGACGGATTTGACAATCTGCATCATGCGACCGGTATGATAAAGGAAGCCGAGGTGCGCGGAGCAGAGCTTTACCATTCAAAACGGTGCTTTTTTCTTGTAAATGGAAGTACCTGTGGCTTGCTGGCTGCCATCAGTGCTGCCACGAGGCGCGGGGACAAGGTATTAGTCGCAAGAAATTGTCACAAAGCAGTCTATCATGCATTATATATGAATGAACTGCAGGCAGAATATCTGTATCCTTCTATCACAAAAAATGGAATCCAGGGGCAGATCACAGCAGAGCAGGTGCAGGAATCGCTATATGAAAATCCGGATGCGGTGGCAGTGATCCTCACTTCCCCGACGTATGAGGGGATTGTTTCAGACGTGGCAAAGATTGCAGAGGTGTGCCATGAACATGGGATTCCGCTTATCGTGGATGAAGCCCACGGAGCACATTTTGGATTCGGAGGCGGTTTCCCGGAAAATGCCGTAAAACTTGGCGCAGACGCAGTGATTATGAGTTTACATAAGACATTGCCGTCGTTTACCCAGACAGCGCTGCTGCATCTGACGTCTGATCTCATTGATGAGAAGCGGGTGGAGCGGTATCTGTCCATTTACGAGACGAGTTCACCATCCTATATTTTCATGGCAGGAATGGATTCATGTATCCGGCTGATCGCAGAACATGGGCAGCAGCTCTTTGCAGAATACAGGAAGCGTCTGACGGATTTTTATGGGAAAACAGCCGGTTTAAAATACCTGCATGTCATGCAGGAGGAAGATCTGGACACTGGGGAAGCATTTGACTGGGATGATTCCAAACTGGTCATTTTTGCGGATAGAGCCGGGATGACAGGGGATGAGCTGCATCAGATCCTTTTGAAAAAATACCATTTACAGATGGAGATGGTTTCCGGTTATTATGTGCTGGGAATGACAAGTCTGATGGATGAGGACGAAGGATTGGAGCGTCTGGCAGGCGCATTGCATGAGATCGATGCAAAGGTGGCAGAGGACGTTTCAAATGGAAACAAAATTTTGAAGAATCCGGCAAGTGATGAGAAGTATCATTCGTTTATTGAGAAAATATATCAGAAATATCCGCGTGAAATGCAGATTTATCAGGCAGAGGAGCTTCCATATAAAGAAGTAACGTTAGAGGAGGCAGTCGGAAATATGTCTGCGGATACGATTTATCTGTATCCGCCGGGAATTCCGATGATTGTTCCGGGAGAGATTATCACGAAGCGTCTGGCAGATAATATTGAGGAATGCTTATCACTTGGACTGCGAATAGAAGGTAGTTCTGATGTGCAGGAAAAAATTCTAAAGATTGTATATTTTTAAAGACTATATTATACTAAATGAGGCAGGAAAAATGGGTAAAATATATTGTATCATGGGAAAAAGTTCCACGGGAAAAGATACCCTGTTTAAAAAGATATTGGGAGATGAAAGTCTCTCATTAAAGACCATTGTTCCATATACGACAAGACCGGTGCGTGCCGGGGAGAAAAATGGGGTAGAATATTTTTTCTGTGATGAGAAGAAAGTGGAAGAATTGGAGCGTGAAGGGCGTATTATCGAGCTTCGAGCTTACGATACCATCCATGGGATCTGGAAATATTTTACCGTGAATGATGACCAGATCGATCTGGAACACCAGAATTATCTGATCATAGGAACACTGGAATCTTATTTAAAGATCCGTGATTACTTTGGAAAAGAGAAAGTTGTGCCGATTTATATAGAAGTGGAAGACGGCGAACGCCTGAGCCGGGCGTTAAACAGGGAGCGGATGCAGGAAAGCCCGAAGTATGAGGAACTCTGCCGCAGATTTCTGTCAGATGCAAAAGATTTTTCCGGGGAAAAGTTAAAGGAAGCAGGGATCACAAGGAGATTTGTCAATCAGGATCTCGATGAGACAGAGGAAGAGATCCGCAGGGCAATTTTAGAAGACAGGTAGGAAAGAAGGTGGGCATTGGTGGATATTAAAGTAAATAATATAGCACAGGTGACACAGGTACCTGATACAGTGACAACGGAAACCGGAGATGGAACATTCAAATTCACTCTGGCGAGTGCCATCACCGATGCAGATCTTCAGGCAAAAGTCGATCTTTTGATGAATGATATCACGGCACAGGGGAACCGTATTGCACAGCATATGGATATCCGCGATATGAAAAAATACCGTGGACTGATCAAAGACTTTTTAAATGAGGTGGTGTATCGTTCACACAAGTTTTCCAGAGAGAATTTCTTAGACCGCAAAGGACGGCACAGAGTGTATGGACTGATCCGGCTGATCGATTCAAATCTGGATGAACTGGCAAGGGAGCTTGTGAAGGATGAGAAGGATCACATTGCGATCCTGAGCAGGATAGGTGAGATCCGTGGATTGTTGTTAGATATATTGACTTAAAGGAGCGGCATATGGCAGGATTTAAAGATATTATCGGACATGAGCAGATTATAGAGCATTTACAGAACGCGATCGGGATGGATAAAGTATCCCATGCGTACATCATCAATGGACCGGACAAATCCGGAAAAATGATGCTGGCGGAGGCATTTGCAATGGCTTTGCAGTGTGAAAAGCATGGAAAAGAGGCATGTATGGAGTGCCATTCCTGCAGACAGGCACTGGGACATAATCAGCCGGATATTATTTATGTAAACCACGACAAGCCAAATACCATTTCTGTGGATGATATCCGTACACAGGTAAATAATGATATTGATGTGAAACCATACAGCAGCAGTCACAAGATATATATCATTGATGAGGCGGAGAAGATGAACCAGCAGGCACAGAATGCACTGCTGAAAACCATCGAGGAGCCGCCGGCATATGCGGTCATCATGCTTTTGACAACGAATGCGGACACATTTCTGCCAACGATCTTATCCAGATGCGTGACGTTGAATATTAAAGTTGTGCCGGATGAGAAAATCAAAAAGTTCCTGATGGAAAAGTATCAGATCCCTGACTATCAGGCGGATGTGTGTGTGGCATTTGCACAGGGAAATGTGGGAAAAGCAATCCAGCTTGCGTCCTCTGATGATTTTAATGAGATGAAGGCAAGCGCACTGCAGCTGATCAAGCGTCTCGATGATATTGATCTCTATGAGATGACCGCTGCGGTAAAGCAGATCGCAGATTATAAATTAGAAATTAACGATTACTTTGATCTGATGATGATCTGGTATCGTGATGTATTATATTTTAAAGCAACAGGTGACGTAAATGGCCTTATTTTCAAGGATGAGGTCTACGACATAAAACGACAGGCAGAAAAAAGCTCTTACAATGGAATCAACAGTATTTTGGAAGCTTTGCGCAAAGCCCAGATACGTCTGGACGCAAACGTAAACTTTGATCTGGTGATTGAGTTATTACTGCTGACAATTAAGGAGAACTAGAATGGTAAAAGTAGTAGGAATCCGTTTCCGGAATGCAGGTAAAATATATTATTTCGGACCTGGAAAGTTACAGTTAAAAGCAGGCATGCATGTAATTGTTGAGACCGCAAGAGGCGTTGAGATGGGAACTGTCATGACCGATCCGAGGGAGGTGTCCGAGGAGAGCGTCGTCCAGCCATTAAAACCGGTCATCCGCATTGCGACTGAGCAGGATGAAAAGCAGGCAGAGAAGAACCGCCAGAAGGAAAAAGAGGCGTTTAAGATCTGTCTGGAAAAGATTGCAAAACACAAGCTGGATATGAAGTTAGTGGAAGCAGAATACACATTTGATAATAACAAGCTGCTGTTCTATTTTACCGCAGACGGAAGAATTGATTTCCGTGAGCTGGTAAAAGATCTTGCAGCAGTATTCCGCACACGAATCGAACTGCGTCAGATCGGTGTCCGCGATGAGACAAAGATTATGGGAGGATATGGAATCTGTGGACGTGAACTGTGCTGTCACACATTCCTTTCCGAGTTTGCACCGGTATCAATCAAAATGGCGAAGGAGCAGAATCTTTCCCTGAATCCAACCAAGATTTCCGGCGTGTGCGGCAGACTGATGTGCTGTCTGAAAAATGAGGAAGAGACATATGAGTATCTCAACAGCCGACTGCCAAACGTTGGTGATTATGTCACAACGGATGATGGTCTGAAGGGCGAAGTTTCTGCTGTAAATGTACTTCGTCAGCTTGTAAAAGTTTTAGTGGAAGTCAACGATGAGAAGGAACTGCGGGAATATCAGGCAGATCAGTTGAAATTCAAACCAAAACGACGCAGAGATGTGAAGCTTACTGCCGAGGAAATGAAAGAGCTGGCTGCATTAGAAGACCGTGGAGGAAAGTCAAAGATTGATGATACAAAATAATCTGATTCATGAAGGAGAGCGTTTGGACGAGCTACAACGCAATGGATATGGAATCATCCAGAATCCGGCGCGTTTCTGTTTTGGCATGGACGCTGTGCTGTTATCCGGTTTTGCGAAAGCAAAGGCAGGGGAAAAAGTACTGGATCTTGGAACCGGCACCGGAATTATTCCGATTTTAATGGAAGCAAAGACGGACGCAGCAGATTTTACAGCGTTAGAGATTCAGGAAGAAAGCGCAGATATGGCAAGACGCAGTGTCGCGTACAATCATCTCGAGGATAAGATCAAAGTAGTCACAGGAGATATCAGGGATGCTTCAAATATTTTTGGAGCATCTTCTTTTCATGTCATCACAACAAACCCGCCGTACATGATCGGTACTCATGGGGAAAACTCGCCATCCACAGCAAAGGCGATCGCAAGGCATGAGGTTTTGTGCACGCTGGATGATATTTTGCGTGAGAGCGCAAGACTTCTTATGCCGGGAGGCAGATTTTATATGGTACACCGGCCGTTCCGGCTGGCGGAGATCATGAGCAAAATGGTGGAATATAAGATAGAGCCGAAGCGTATGCGTCTGGTGTATCCTTATATTGATAAGGAACCAAATATGGTGCTGATCGAGGGACTGCGCGGGGGAAAATCCCGTGTGACGATGGAGAAGCCGCTCATTGTATACAAGGAGCAGGGTGTGTATACGGATGAGATTTATGACATTTATGGATATTGATTGGTAATACGAAACTCAATACGGCGTGTGAAGATTGTGATAAAATAACAAAATTTTCGAAGACACGCTTTCGCTACGTGTCGCTCGCAGCGGTACTAACATGCCAGCCACAGCAAGTTGCTATGTCTGCCATGCAAGAACCGGCGGCTCCCCAGTGTCTTCTCAAGCTTTTGTTATTTTAGCACAATTAAATCTACGGCATGAGAGTTTCGTAATTATCAGTTTATAAGTCTGGTAAACAAGGAGGGTAATATGTTTAATAAGATAACGCTTGGACCGATCACGATTTATATGTATGGATTGATGATTGCGATTGGATTTGCTTCGGCACTTTTCCTATGTAATTACAGGGGAAAGAAGAGAGGCTTAAGTGAGGATACGATTTTCGGTATATTTTTATGTGCGTTGATTGGTGGAATGGTTGGCTGTCGCCTGCTCTATTATATTGTAGAGCTTCCGGCAATTATGGAAGATCCATCTATTTTATGGGATTTCAAAAACGGATATGTCGTTTATGGTGGAATTATCGGTGGAATTGTGACAAGTTATGTCTATTGCCGTATCAAAAAAGAAAATTTTATTTCTTATTTTGATCTTGTGATGCCTGCAGTTTCCATGGCACAGGGATTTGGGCGTATTGGATGTTTTTGTGCCGGTTGCTGCTATGGAAGAGAGACGCATGCGTGGTATGGCATTACCTTTACGCATTCTGATTTTGCACCAAACGGTGTAAGCCTGATTCCGACGCAGCTGATCTCTTCCGCAGGTGATTTTCTGATCTGCGGCGTATTACTGTGGTATGCATCTAAGAAGCCAGAGCCGGGCAGAGTGGCAGCAGGTTATCTGGTGCTCTATGGAGTGGGAAGATTTTTGATCGAATTTTTACGAAATGATTATCGTGGAAGCTTAGGAATTTTTTCCACATCACAGATTATCTCTTTTGGAATCGTGGCGCTCGGAATTGCGCTATATTTTGTGATTCCGAAGATGATGGAGAAGAAAGAGTAAATGCAGAAACAAAGATAGAGGGATAAAAGGTAAAGTATGTATAAAATGATTGAAAAATTTATGTACAGAAATAGAACGTCATGCAGAAGGAAATACAAAGGAAAAGGAATTAATAGGGACTGAATGGAAGGAAATTTAACAAAAGGACCAATTTTAAAGACATTAACGAAACTTGCGATTCCAATTATGGCATCGTCATTTCTAGGAACATTATATAATATTACCGATATGGCATGGATTGGACTGCTAGGCGCCAAGGCGGTTGCCGGAGTAGGCGTTGGAGGTATGTTTACATGGCTCTCGCAGGGGCTTGCTTCGATGGCAAGAATGGGAGGCCAGGTACAGATTGCACAGTGCATAGGACGAGGAGAGAAGGAAAAGGCACATGGATATGCACAGACAGCGATGCAGTTGGCATTATTGATGGGACTCGCATATGGGATCATTGTAGCACTATTTGCAAATCAGCTGGTTGGATTTTTCAAGCTGGATGATGCGGAAACATTGAGTGCTGCGTTGGATTACACTAAGATTGCATGCGGATTCATTGTTTTTTCATTTTTATCATTCACATTAACGGGAATATATACGGCTCAGGGAGATTCTAAAACTCCTTTTATTGCAAATCTTTTTGGTTTGGCGGCGAATATGATCCTGGACCCTGTTTTGATTCTTGGACCGGGACCATTTCAGAGATTTGGAGCGGCAGGCGCAGCGATGGCAACTGTTTTGGCACAGGTAATTGTTACAATGATTATGCTGTTTGGAGTTATATTACAGAAGAAGGAAAATGTGTTGAAAGGTCTTCGCTTGTTTGTAAAAATTCCGTTGGAATATGTGCAGGGAATCTGCAAAATAGGTATTCCTACTGCACTTCAGGGTATGGTGTATTGTTTTATCTCTATGGTATTGACACGCATGGTAGCTGGTTTTGGTCCAGAGGCAATCGCTACGCAGCGTGTGGGCGGTCAGATTGAATCAATCTCATGGAATACGGCAGATGGATTTGGCGCAGCTATGAACGCTTTTATCGGTCAAAACTATGGTGCTGGTAAAACCGAACGTGTGAAGAAGGGATATCGTGCATCGTTGTGCACCGTTGGTATATGGGGAATTTTGATCACCCTTGTGTTTGTAGTTGTTCCAGTACCGATCGCAAGCGTGTTTTTCCATGAGAAGACAGCGATCGCAACAGCAGTTGACTATTTGATCATTGTCGGATACAGCGAAGCTTTTTTATGTGTTGAGCTGATGACAGTAGGTGCATTATCGGGACTTGGCAGGACTCGCCTGTGTAGTGTGATTAGTATTGTATTCACATCGCTTCGTATTCCGCTTGCAATCATTTTAAGTAGTGGTGTGCTAGGAATTTTGGGAATATGGTGGGCACTTACAACAACCACAATGATGAAAGGCATTATATTTACGTGTGCTTTTTTTATAATTATGCGAAAAATGACTGATGCGCAGCGGACAGATATAATTTAGTTTTTTGTTAGTTGTACCATTTCATTTATATTGCTTCGTAACAAATATTCAGAACATTATCATTTTGATCTATGCAAAAAGATAAATTGAAAAATACTTCCGGGAGGATATTGGAGAGAGAATAATGATGGCAGGAAAGTTATATTTGTGCGCAACACCGATTGGAAACCTTGAGGATATTACCTATCGGGTCCTCCGCACGCTAAAAGAGGTTGACCTGATCGCAGCAGAAGATACGAGAAATTCCATCAAACTGCTGAATCATTTTGAGATCAAGACACCTATGACAAGCTACCATGAATTTAATAAGATTGACAAAGCATATCAATTGGTGGACAAGCTTCGCGAAGGGAAAAATATTGCACTTATCACGGACGCAGGAACGCCGGGTATTTCTGATCCGGGGGAAGATCTCGTGCGCATCTGTTATGAAGAAGGAATCGAAGTGACTTCCCTTCCGGGACCGGCAGCCTGTATTACAGCACTTACGATGTCAGGACTTCCAACGAGAAGATTTGCGTTTGAGGCATTTTTGCCGAGGGATAAAAAAGAGCGGGCGCTTGTTTTAAACGGGCTTGCAAATGAGACAAGAACCATCATTATCTATGAGGCGCCACACCATCTTGTGAAAACGTTGGAGGAACTGGAGAGTGTTCTTGGAAGTGACAGAAAGCTTACAATCTGCAGGGAGCTTACAAAGCGATATGAGGAAAAAATGCAGACAACGCTAAGTGACAGTCTCCGCTATTATGAGGAAAACGAACCACGCGGCGAGTATGTCCTTGTTTTGCAGGGAAAGAGCTTTGAGGAGATTGCCGAGGAAGAGAAGAAAAACTGGGAATCCATGACATTAGAGGAACATATGCAGGTATATGAGAGCCAGGGCATTGCACGGAAAGAGGCAATGAAACTTGTGGCAAAAGACCGTGGGATCAGTAAGAGGGATGTGTATCAGGCGTTGCTTTCGTAGGAGGTGAAAATGAAAAAGATACCAATGATATTGCTTGCCATGTTCACGCTATCGGGGTGTGACAGGCAGGAAATGATCTACAGTTTCAACCATGTAGAGGAAGCTTCCGTGGATAACGAAGTCGAAAATACAGAAAGCGTGGATAACATTCAGGCAGAGACAGAACAGGCTGTGGATATTACAACCGAGGAGCCGGAAATCTCAGATGTGTATTCAGGTCCGACCGTGACACTTGCCATGGTTGGGGATGTTCTGCTTCACACTCCGGTGGAAGAAAGCTGTCAGGCAGAGGATGGCTCTTATGATTTTTCAAGTCTTTTTGCCAATGTGAAAGACGAGGTGCAGGCGGCAGACATTGCGATTGTCAATCAGGAAGTTATCATTGGCGGGGAGGAACTGGGAGTATCTGGTTATCCAAGCTTTAATGCACCTTACGAGGTGGCGGATGCATTGGCAGAAACCGGATTTGATGTCATTTTGCATGGAACAAATCATGCGATGGATCAGGGGAAAAAAGGAATTACTAATTGCCTTTCAAACTGGGAGAAAAAATATCCTGACATAAAAATTCTTGGAATTAATAAAAGTCAGGATGCGCAGGATACCATTACCGTTTTAGAGCAGAATGGAATAAAAATTGCGGTATTAAATTATACATATGGTCTGAATGGCATTGCACTGCCTTCGGATATGCCGTATGCAGTAAATCTTCTGGACGAAGAAAAAGTAAAAGCAGATATTGCATCAGCGAAAGAACAGTCCGATTTTGTTGTTGTGTGTCCGCATTGGGGAACAGAATATAGCTTACAACCGGACAGCATGGAGAAAAAGTGGACAAAAATTTTTGCAGAAAGCGGTGCTGATCTGGTGCTCGGAACGCATCCGCATGTGATTGAACCGATTGAAAGGGTAGAGGATGAGACAACCGGACATCAAATGCTCGTCTATTATTCTCTTGGAAATTTCGTCAACTGGACATCCAGCAGCGGTGATGGAATTGCAAACCGTATGGTGGGAGGCATGGCAGAGATCACAGTTGGACTTGATGAGGCTGGCAGGGGATTTATTGTAGATTATGGCGTGAATGCACTTGTGACGCAGGTGGAGCCGGGGCATAATGGAGTCACCACTTATTTCCTGAAAGATTACACAGATGAAATGGCAGGAAAAAACGCAATCATGGAACAGGATGCAAATTTTTCCAGAGAATATTGTACAAAGTTGTGCACGGATATCTGGGGCGATTTGTGGGAGTGATTTTGGAAGGAAACAAATTTATAAAAATTTATTTATCCACAGATATGAGGAAAAAAGAAATGGATTTCCACATATCTGTGGATTTTTTCTTGACAAATTGGTCTAATGACTGTAGACTAAAAACAACAAGTCTACAAGCATTAGACCAAGGAGGTAACAATGGAGGAATTAAGATTAGGGGTAATAGAATCGCAGTTTGCGGAAATCATATGGAGCAATGAACCGCTTCCGTCCGGTGAGCTGGTGAAATTATGTGAGCAGAAGCTTGGTTGGAAAAAGTCGACCACTTACACGGTTTTAAAGAGGTTGTGCGAGCGGGGAATCTTTCAGAACGAAAAAGGAATGGTTTCCGCCCGGATGACGAAAGAGGAATACGACGCTGCCCAGAGTGAAAAATTTGTGGAGGACAACTTTGGAGGTTCCCTTCCGGCGTTTCTTGCCGCGTTCACAACGAGAAAAAAATTAAATAAATCAGAGGTGGACGAGATAAAGAAAATGATCGATGCTATTGGAAAGGAGGGCTGAAAATGTCAGGACTCTTTTTGAAATTGTTGAACATGAGTATATCTGCCAGTGTGCTGATCGTGGTTGTGGTGCTGGCACGCTGTCTGCTGAGGAAATCGCCGAAGTGGATTCACTGTATCTTGTGGGCGCTGGTTGGAATCCGGCTGCTGTGCCCGTTTCAATTAGAGACGACATTTAGCCTCGCACCAAACGCACAGGTTGTAAGCATTGAAGCAGGTGCGGTAACATCGCAGGTTCTGGCAGAAATGCCGGCTTTAGACAACACGGCAAACCGGTATCTTGCAAAATATTATTTTGAGGGTATCACAATTCCGGAGCAGGAGACGGCGCAAAACCCGATGAACCTGATTGCATCTATCTGGTTATGCGGTGTAGCGGTTTTGCTCGTATATGCAGCAGTCAGTTATGTACATATTCGCAGGAAAGTGAGAGAATCCGTCCGCATAGAAGGAAATATCTATATTTGTGACAGAATCCAGACACCATTTATTTTTGGAGTGTTAAATCCTCGGATCTATCTGCCATCATCGTTAAAAGAAGTTCAGATAAAAAATGTTGTGGCGCATGAAAAAGCGCATATCAGACGGCTGGATTATCTGTGGAAACCACTTGGTTATGTGTTGTTTGCAGTATATTGGTTCAATCCGTTCTGCTGGCTGGCGTACATTCTGTTTTGCCGGGACATTGAGATGGCATGCGATGAGCGTGTGATAAAGGACTGGAGCGCAGAGCAGAAAAAAGAGTATTCACTTGTCCTGCTTTCGTTCCATGTGTCGGGAAAAATGATCACCGTCTGCCCGTTAGCATTTGGAGAAGTGGGTGTGAAACAGAGAGTAAAAGGAATCCTGAATTTTAAAAAGCCGACCTTCTGGCTGATTGCAGCAGCATTGCTTTTCTGTGTGATAATAGGAGCACTTTTTCTTACCAATCCGAAAAAGAACGATAATGTGGAAGAAAATATTGCAACCGAATTATCAGAAAGCAGTCTGACTGACCAAACGTTAAACACAGAGAAGGATTCTTTGGCTGATCAGGAATCAGAACTAAATGCCTTATTAAAAAAGCAGTCCGATGCGATTCGGGCACAACAACAAAGTTTCTTGCAAACCTGGGCGGATGCATTTTGTGACAGGGACGGAGCGGCGATTGACAGTTTGTGCATGGATGGAGCAAGAAAAAAAATGATGAAGGAGCAGCTGCTTGTGATCGACGAAGGAGATACCATCTTTGGATGGTCAAGCCCGTGGCCAATGTGGGATACGTCGGATGAAAATTCGAAGGGGTATACGATCACGACCTCCTATGATGGAAAAAACACAGCAGAGATTTTGTACTATGCATGGACATCTGATCCACATGTTACGGTGTGGAAAGAAGATATTACGTTTGAGGAGAGAGATGGAAGTTATAAAGTGACGGATGAGAATATCCGTTTTCTGGATTATATTGTATCAGGAACGGAATTTGATGAGGCATATCCGCAAATTAATGGCACGCCAATGGATTACACGGTCAATGGCATGTATGATGCATTGGTTATGAACAGTCTGCTTTCCAGTTCTATGTTATATCAGAATCTAAAGGATCCGGTATTGGCTGCAAAGTATTTGTTGAATCTGCTGGATAACGAAAACAAAGTACAAGTGGAGGCGTTGCAGGACGGCTCGAAAGAAGGTATCAATATAAAAATCACTTTTATCGAGGACGGCGCAGAGCGGTTTGTAAAAATGATCCAGCCTGACAGCGAGGATGGAATCTGGATTCCGCAGGATTATGAATAAATAACTGGAGTTTAACTTATGAACTGCCGCTTGTGGGTGGTGTTACGGATTTCCGCAGGTTATGTCAATTGCATGCCAACAAAGTGTATAGAACTATAAAAAATAGAACTGTTTGTTTTCAGGAGCGCTTCCGCTTGTTGTCGCTGGCAGCGGTACTAAGAAAGCATCCATCGTGATTTCAAAATCCAATT
>OBXH01000188.1_pt1 | contig 81216 bp, 68 predicted proteins | sample 1538101 | NCBI WGS metagenome assembly OBXH01 (sample SAMEA2580141, study PRJEB22360) | human gut metagenome | biome: human gut; feature: human-associated habitat; material: faeces | place: Denmark | collected 2008/2010 | reverse complement strand
GGTTAAGTTGTTTGCTAATACTTATCTGGCTCTGCGTGTTAGCTACTTCAATGAACTGGATACCTATGCAGAGATGAAGGGGCTGAATACTCAGCAGATTATCAACGGCGTCTGCCTTGATCCGCGTATCGGTACTCATTACAACAATCCCAGCTTCGGTTACGGCGGGTACTGCTTGCCCAAGGACACTAAACAGCTGCTCGCAAATTATGCCGATGTACCGGAAAACTTGATTGAAGCAATCGTTGAGAGCAACCGCACTCGTAAAGATTTTATTGCGGATCGGGTGCTTGAAATTGCTGGTGCTTATGAAGCAAATGATAGCTGGGATGAGAGCAAGGAAAAAGAAGTTGTGGTTGGCGTTTACCGTCTGACGATGAAGAGCAACAGCGATAACTTCCGCCAGAGTTCCATTCAGGGAGTTATGAAGCGCATCAAGGCAAAAGGTGCTACGGTCATTATTTATGAGCCTACACTGAAGGATGGGGACACATTCTTTGGTAGCCGTGTTGTTAATGATTTAGAAGAGTTCAAAAAACAGAGCCAGGCCATCATCGCAAACCGCTATGACAAGTGTCTGGATGATGTGAAGAATAAGGTTTATTCACGCGATATTTTCCAGCGTGATTAATATAAAATTTTTATTTAAAAGGAGAATAATTATGTCTGCATTTGATAACGCAACCCTTATGATCACTGGTGGTACTGGTTCTTTTGGTTCTACCGTTCTGAAGCACTTCCTGGATTCTGACCTGAAGGAGATCCGTATCTTCTCTCGTGATGAAAAGAAGCAGGATGATATGCGCCATGAGCTTCAGGCCAAGCACCCGGAGAACGCCAAGAAGGTGAAGTTCTATATCGGCGATGTCCGCAATCCTCAGTCTATCCGTGACGCAATGCCCGGTGTTGATTACATCTTCCATGCTGCTGCTCTGAAGCAGGTTCCTTCCTGCGAGTTCTTCCCCATGCAGGCCGTCCAGACCAACATCATCGGTACTGATAATGTGTTGCACGCCGCTATTGACGCTGGCGTCAAGCGTGTTGTCTGCCTGTCCACCGACAAAGCTGCTTACCCCATCAACGCTATGGGTATCTCCAAGGCCATGATGGAGCACGTCATCTACGCCAATGCCCGTGTAGCTGCTGAGCGTGGTGGCACTACCATCTGCTGCACCCGTTACGGCAACGTTATGTGCAGCCGCGGTTCCGTTATCCCTCTGTTCATCGACCAGATCAAGGCAGGCAACCCCATCACTATCACCGACCCCAACATGACCCGCTTTCTGATGAACCTGGACGAGGCTGTGGATCTGGTCTTGTTCGCCTTCCAGCACGCTAACCCCGGCGATCTGTTCATCCAGAAGTCTGATGCCTCTACTATCGGCGATTTGGCTAAGGCTGTCCAGCAACTGTTCGGCGATACCGGCACGAACATCATCGGCACCCGTCACGGCGAGAAGCTGTTCGAGACTCTGATGACCCGTGAGGAGCGTCTGCGCAGCCAGGATATGGGCCATTATTTCCGTGTTGCTGCGGATAACCGTGACCTGAACTACGATAAGTTTGTCGTCAACGGCGAGGTACATACCATGGCAGACGAGTCCTACACCAGTCATAACACTACCCGTTTGGATGTGGAAGGCACTGTTAAGAAGATCCTGACCACCGAGTATGTCCAGAATGAACTGAAGGGTATCCCGAATGTCTAAGAAAAAGCTGCTTCTGGTTGGTGCCGGTGGCTTCGGGCGCATGGTGGCGGAGCAGGCGATGTTCCAATACGATTGCGCTTTTGTGGATGATGGACAGTCTGTGGGTGCTGAGATCTGTGGTATTCCGGTGATTGGCGGTCTTGCTGATTTGCCGGAGCTGAAAAAAGAGTACAGCTTGCTGGTGGTAGGTATCGGCAACAATCAGTTCCGGGCGCAGGTGTATGAGAAAGCAAAATCACTTGGCTATGCGTTCCCAAACATCATTGCTCCCAGTGCCTATGTCAGTCCGTTTGCTGAAGTCGGCTGTGGCTGTGTGGTTCTGCAAAACGCTTGTATCCAAAATGGAGCCTCTGTCGGAAGCGGTGTTTTGCTGAATGCCGGAACGGAAGTCCACTGTGATGCAACGATAGGGGACTACGCCTTGATCTACACCAGCAGCGTGATTCGCACAGGTGCAACTGTGGGGAAATTTGCCCGCATCGGCAGCAACTGCACCATTTGCAATAATGCAACTGTGCTGGATAGTGCAGATGTTTCGGACTGCACTGCAGTACATTAAGAGGTGAAAGAATGAACATTCTAGTCACAGGTGCCAAGGGTATGGTGGGAACCGCCCTTTGTAACAACCTGAAAAACATTCGTGATGGGAAAAACAAGACCCGTCCGGCACTGGATATTAAAGAAATCTACGAGTATGATCTGGATTCTACCTCGGAGGAACTGGACGAGTACTGCCGCAGGGCAGACTTCGTGTTCAATCTGGCAGGGGTAAATCGTCCAGAAAACCCGGAGGATTTCATGAAGGGCAACTTCGGCTTTGCATCTGACCTGCTGAACTGCTTGAAAAAGCACAACAACAAGGCAACCATTATGCTGTCCTCCTCCATTCAAGCTACGTTGGCTGGCCGCTTCGGTAATAGTGAGTATGGTCGTAGCAAAAAGGCTGGCGAGGAGCTGTTCTTCCAGTATGCTGAAGAAACTGGGGCTAAGGTTGCAGTCTATCGCTTCGTGAACCTGATGGGGCATAGCCGCCCCAAGTACAACAGCGCCGTCAGTACCTTCTGCTGGGCGGTTGCCAACGATGAGCCTTTCACTGTCAATGACCGCAGCACCGAGCTGGAGCTGCTGTACATTGACGACCTAGTAGAAGGAATGTTTGATCTGCTGGAAGGCAAGGAACAGCACTGCGAATTTGACGGTGTAGAGACTATTCTGAAAGAAGATGGCCGTTACTGCTGCGTCCCCGTGACACACAAGGTAACACTGGGCGAGATCGTAGATCTGCTGCAGGAGTTCAAGGAACAGCCGACTACGCTCATGATGCCCAAGATGCCAGACGGTTCCTTTGCTAAGAAGTTGTATTCCCTGTACCTGACCTATCTGCCGACGGACAAGTTCAAGTATGCCCTGAAGATGAACGTGGACAACCGTGGTTCTTTCACGGAATTGGTTCATACCGCTGACTGTGGGCAGGTGAGCATCAACATCAGCCGCCCAGGTATCACCAAGGGGCAGCACTGGCACAACTCTAAGTGGGAGCTGTTCATCGTGGTTGCCGGTCACGGACTGATTCAGGAGCGGAACATCAACACCGGAGAAACGGTGGAGTTTGAGGTTTCTGGCGATAAGATCGAGGCAGTCCACATGATTCCCGGCTGGACTCACAATATCATCAATCTGTCGAAAACGGAGAATCTGGTGACGGTGATGACCTGTAATGAGATCTTTAACCCGAACCACCCGGACACCTTTTTCGAGCCGGTGTAAGAAAAGATACTGGTTGACGTTAGGAGAATATTATGGAACACAATTTTAAATGGAAAAATGACGGGCGCACCAAGGTCATGATTGGCTGTGGCACCCGTCCTGAGATCATTCGGCTGGCTGCCGTTATCAAGCGTTGCCGTGAATACTTTGACTGCTGCGTGGTCTATTACAATCAAAACTGGGACAGAAACCTTTCCACCGTTTTCTGGGAGGATTTCGAGTTGAAAAACACCTTCGGGGAGTATGGCCCGGACATTTTGGTGCCGGTGGTTGGCGAGAATCTTGGTGTTACCTGCGGCAACATTATGGGCCGCAGCTATGAACTCCTCTCTGAATTGCAGCCGGAGGGCTATCTGGTGCTGGGCGATACCAACTCCTGCCTTTCTGCCATCAGTGCAAAACGACTGCACATCCCGCTGTTTCACATGGAGGCAGGCAACCGCTGCAAGGACGAGTGTCTGCCCGAGGAGACCAATCGCCGTATCGTGGATGTGATTTCCGACGTGAATATGTGCTATTCCGAATTCGCCCGGAAGTATCTGGCGGATACGGGTCTGCCCAAGGAGCGTACCTACCAGACAGGTTCTCCTATGGCAGAGGTGCTGCACATGAATCTGGAGAAGATTCAGAAAAGCGATGTGTTGGAGCGTCTGGGGCTGGAAAAGGATAAGTATATTCTGCTGTCCGCCCACCGTGAGGAGAACATCGATTCCGAAAAGAACTTCCTGAGCCTGTTTACTGCTATCAACGCACTGGCAGAGAAGTACGATATGCCCATCCTGTACTCCTGCCATCCCAGAAGCAAGCACCGTCTGGAAAAGAGTGGCTTCAAACTGGATCCTCGTGTCCGGGTCAATGAGCCGCTGGGCTTCAACGACTACAACAAGCTGCAAATGAACGCTTTGGCAATCGTCTCCGACTCTGGCACTCTGCCCGAGGAGAGCAGCTTCTATCTGTCCATTGGTCATCCCATCGCCGCCGTGTGCATCCGTACCAGTACGGAACGTCCCGAGGCGCTGGAAGCCGGTGACTTCATTTTGGCTGGTATTACCACTCGGGAACTTCTCAACGCCACCGATATGGCCATTAAGATGAAGCAGAAGGGCGTTCTGGGCAAGCCCTGCCCGGACTATGTGGACGAGACCGTGTCCATGAAGGTGGTTCGCATCATTCAGGGTTATGTAAACGTGGTCAATAAGATGGTGTGGAGGAAATACTGAGTTATAAAGTGAGAAAGCTATGCGACGAGTGAATATATTAGGTGTTGAAATTTCGGCTGTTAACAAAGAAACTGCGATTCAATATTTATTAGAAAACATGGACAAAGCAAGAGGAAAATATATTTGTGCTTGTAATGTTCATACTACCGTAACAGCACATGAGAATTTGGACTATCAAGCGGTTCAAAACAATTCATTTATGACTTTGCCAGACGGAAAGCCCTTATCTAGCGTTGGAGTTCGTCGCGGGTATTCGGAAATGGGGCGAGTGACCGGGCCTGATTTTATGGAGCAAGTGATTGCAGCCACAGAAAAAAGTGATGCTCGTCACTATTTTTATGGAACAACGCAAAAAAATCTGAATGCATTACTTGAATACTTAAAGGCGAATTATCCACAATTATCCATTGTCGGTTGTGAGCCATCATTGTTTAGGCCGTTGACGATACAAGAAGAAACAGAACTGTGCGATAGAATCAACGAATCGAAAGCGGATTTTGTATGGGTTGCACTCGGTGCGCCACGTCAAGAAAAGTTCTGTGCAAAACTCAGCAAAAATACAAAGGCCGTTTGGATAGCTGTTGGTGGAGCATTTAATGTTATTTCTGGAGTGATTCCACGTGCACCGCAGTGGATGCAGGATCACAGTTTAGAATGGCTGTATCGGTGGAGTAAGGAACCAAAGAGATTATTTAAGCGGTATGTAGAAACTAATTCGAAGTTTGTTTTTTATCTGATAAGAGAAAAGGTTGAAAAAAAGGAATGAAGAAAAAGGTCTGCATGGTAGTTCCGAGCTTCACAGCAAAGGGTGGAATTACATCTGTAGTCAATGGTTACCGGAACTCTCAATTGACAGAAGATTACGATGTGCGATTTATAGAGACCTATTGCGATGGAAGTGTAATTCAAAAAACTTCTAAAGCATTAAGCGCGTATTTGAAATTTATTTATACAGCTTTGTTTTGGAAACCAAATCTTGTTCATGTCCATAGCTCTTTTGGAGGAAGTTTTTATAGAAAGGCTTTAATAATTGAGATTGCCTCTCTCTCTAAAATTCCGGTTGTCAATCATGTTCATGGTGCGGATTTTGATGAGTTCTATCGAAAAAAATCTCAGAAAAAGAAGAAAACCATAGAAAAGATTTACAATAAATGCATTAGAACCATCGCACTGTCAGAAGAATGGAAGAAGAATCTTGCAGAAATTGTGCCAGAACAGACAATTAGAGTTGTAGAGAATTATGGTATTTTGCAAGAAGATTTGATCAAAGAGAAGCTTACAAAACCGAATAATAAGCTGATTCTTTTTCTAGGATTTATATGTGAAAGAAAAGGATGCTTTGATATTCCAGCTATTGTAGACCAAGTATGCAGCAAAATACCGGATGCTCGGTTTATTCTTGGGGGAAGTGGTGAAATCGAAAAAGTCAAGCAGAAACTCAGTGCGAAATATAAAGATAATGTGGAATTTCCGGGATGGATCCGAAATGAGCAAAAAAGACAATATTTGAGAGAGGCAGACATTTTTCTTCTCCCTTCGTACAATGAGGGAATGCCTATGGCAATATTGGACGCTATGGGGTGTGGTCTTCCAATTGTGAGTACAGATGTTGGAGGAATTCCTAAAATTGTAAGACAAGGAATTAACGGATATTTGTATAAACCAGGTGATAGTAAAAGCATGGCTTGTGCAATTATTGAGTATCTTACAGATGATGAAAAGAGATTAAAAGCTGGACAGGAAAGTGTTGATATTATAAGAGAATCATATTCTCTACAGCAAAACATTGATAAACTTGAAAGAGTTTATACGGAAGTGGAGAGATTGAGAGATGACAAGCTATGACAGAAGAAACCTATATAAAAATTGGGGGGGTATTGGAATCAATAAAATCGGAAGCCTCGTATACAGATCAGAAGAATTTGTGCGTAAGGTTTTTTATAAGATTCTCCGAGAAAGTGTAATTAAATCTTCTTTTGGAAGCTGTGGTAAAAATGTACATATTGCTGAAAAAAGCGATATTAAGGGAATTGGCAACATTAGTATAGGAGATGATGTTGCGATTGGCCCTCATGCATTGTTGTGGACAACACGAGCAAACATTATCATTAAAGAGAAAGTAATTATTGGCCCAGGACTTAGTATCATCACAGGCGATCACAAGATAAATGTAGTAGGAAAGTACATGGCTGATGTAACAGATGAAGAAAAAGATGACGAAAACGATCAGGATGTCATTATTGAGAAGGATGTTTGGATAGGGGCTAATGTAACAATTCTTAAGGGAGTAACTGTAGCAGAGGGATGTGTTATTGGAGCGGGGACTGTGTTAACTAAAAGTACTCATCCCTATGGCATATATGTAGGAGTACCCGGTAGACGTGTTTCTGAAAGATTTACGAACGAAGAATTAGAAAATCATATAAATATATTGCAAGAAAAATCCAAATGGTGATTTTAATATGAGAACAAAATACACAATCAATGAACTTTTATTTAAGATATATTTGATATGCGTGATTTTAGGGTCTTTGCTAAGAAATATGTTGGGTGAATGGGAGCCGATATATGATACATACAGGTTTGTTAGTAAAGGAAGATGGGGAACTTTCTTTTTAAGTTTTTCAAGTATTATTATTCTTGTGCTGATATTTAGATGTTTTATACAATATATAAAAAAAGTCCATGCAGGAATAAGGATTTTGATTATAAGTTCGATTTTATATTATTTGATATGGACTGTATTAGCTTTAGATAAAGCGCCTGCTCAATCTGTTTTTTTTGAATCGATTTCTACATCAGTGATTTTGTTGCCAGTGGCAGCGCTACTTGGTTTTGATGACAATATATGGAATATATTGGAAAACAAATTGCCATATATAAATATACTCTTCTGCTGTTGTTTTTATATTGCTGTTTTTTCTTTTTGGGCTAATTATGGAATAAAATGGCCTATGAATGCGTCATATAAAGGAATATTTTCATGTTGGTTTACATCTGCTTGCATTATGACATTTTTGGATTTCCCCCAAAAGGATAAAAGAAAGCTGATATACTGTAATTTGTTGCTTATTATCGCTGCTGCATTTATTACACAGTCAAGAGCATGGGTATTACAGACATTAATACTATTATTTATATTTGTTGCTGTTCTGGGTGATAGGAATAGATCTGTTAAGATTTTAATGGGATTTTTGCTGATTATTATTACGGTATTGGGAGTTTCTTATATTTTTCCAGAGATTACAGGAAATTTATTCAATAGAGGAATGGAAGATACCAGAAGTGGACAATACGTAATCTTTTTTGCGCAGCATTCATGGGAGGATTTGATCTTTGGATTGGGTATCAATGCTTCTTATAGCTACTTGGGAAATAAGAACTATACTTATTTCGATAATCAGTTTATGTTTGTTATGTTCCATTATGGAATCTTCCCAGTGATTGCATGGTTGTGTGCATATGCATCTACTTTAAAAGGCAGTAAGATTTATAATGAGCAAAGTAGAATAGTAATTCGAGCAGCAAAATTTGTCGGATTTTTTGTATTACTAGCGTATATGGGCGTTTCTACATATTATCAGATTGAGTTGGGATATAGTGGCGTTATTGTAATGATGCTTGTTGGAAAAGCATTAAGAGAAAAATATTACGGGAGATCATAGGCTGATGAAAAAGATATCATTTTTAATAGGTAGCTTAGGTGGAGGCGGTGCTGAGAGAGTTACAGTTGCCTTAGCCGATTATTTTTGTGAAAGCGGTTATGAAGTTTTCTTTATTGTATTTTCAAAGGCAAATAATAATTATAGGATTAATCCGAAAATTAAAATTGATTATTTGCCTGAGAATACAGGGAAATGTGCAATATTTTTTAGAATAAAAGAATTAAAAAAACTATTGAAAAATCAAGCGCCAGATTATGTGATTTCGTTGGGCTTGGGATATCAATATCTGATATTGGGGAATTTGCTAAATAAATATAGATTTATTTTATCGGAAAGAAATGCTCCGCAGTATTATTACAATTGGTATCAGAAGATTTATGTAAAGTATAGTTACGAAAAAGCATATAGAGTTGTTTTCCAAACCGAAGATGCAAAACAGTATTATGGTAAGAGCCTAGAGAAAAAGTCAAAAGTAATTGCAAATCCTATTACCTCGTCAATTCCGGATCCATATGATGGAGAAAGAGAAAAAAGAATTGTAGCTGTAAATAGATTGAGTCAACAAAAAAATATATTCATGCTTCTCAGGGCAATGAAAAGAGTCCTTGATGTGTTCCCGGAATATGTATTAGAAATATATGGTAAAGGCGAACAACAGGAGGAATTGGAAAAATACGCTAAAGAACTAAATATTTCTGATAATGTTAAATTTATGGGACAAAAAGCAAATGTTCAAACATATATAGTGAATGCTAGTGTTTTTGTATCATCATCAGATTTTGAGGGAATGTCTAATTCAATGCTGGAAGCTATGGCGATAGGACTTCCTGTGGTATGTACAGATTGTCCGATAGGTGGCGCTAGAATGGTTATAAAAAATAATATTAATGGCATACTTACACCTGTCGGTGATGATAGAATATTTGCGGATGAAATAATAGGATTACTAAAAAATCCGGAAAAAGCAAAAAGACTGGGAAAGCAAGCAAGTGAGTTGAGAGAACAGCTAAATATAAAGAAAATAGCAAAGGAATGGGAGAAATTATTTGAAGATTAAGTTAAATTAGGTGCATTGTAAATCTTATCATGAGAAACAATTAGAAAAGAGAGGATGGCAATTCATGATAATATTATATATTGGAAATGTCGGATATCCAGACACTGCTCCATCAATTCATGTTAGGAATAGAGCTATATTTATGAAATCTTGTGGACATGAAGTTCATGTGTTATGTGAGTTGGCTTCTGATGGCAAAAGAATGGAAGAAGTAGATGAGGTGGCATACCAATATATGGATCCTTATCCGGGGCGGAGAAAGGTAAGAGGCGCTTTTTGGAATTTAGACCAAGTATTTGGGAAATTTTATTTTAAGCAAACACTAAAATTTCTTGATAAAATAAAACCTGATATAATCATTTTATATGAGCCGAATTCGATATTATATGTTTTAAAAATGTTAAATCTTTCTAAAAAAGAAGGATTTAAGTTGGTAATAGAAACTACGGAATGGAGAAACCCTAAAGATTATCGGGGAATTATTCCGAGAGTTATTAATACAGAAAAAGACTTACAAAAAAAATATATCGATAAAAAAGTTGGCAATGTTATAGCAATAAGCAAATATTTGTATCAACATTATTTAGAGCAAAACTGTAATACTATTTTGTTACCGCCAATTTTCCCAGAAGCTGATAAAAAGAAAAAATTAATAAGAGAAAATTCAGATAATAGAAAAGTGCTGAAAATTGTTTATGCAGGCGCATTGGCTTCAAAGGATTATATTGATACTCTATTACATGCGATAATTCGATTAAATACTGATGAAGTACGTGTTGTCATTGATATAATTGGCCCTGATAAGATGCAAGTGCAGAAATTGGTAGGGAACGATGAATTAGAAAAATATGGAATTTACTGTCATGGAAGATTGTCACATGATAAGACGCTAAGTATAGTGGAAAAGGCAGATTTGTCGGTTCTATTACGGATGAATAAAAGATATGCGAAAGCAGGAGTTTCGACAAAGTTTTGCGAGGCAATGATGTTAGGGGTTCCTAGTATTTGCACATCTGTAGGAGGCACGGATCTATTTGTAAAAGATAAATATAATGGATTCCTTGTTAGAAATAATGACCTGAATACATTAGAAACCACATTGCTTAGTATTATCGATTTGTCAAGAGAACAAATTGAAGAAATAAAAAATAATGCATTGACAACAGCAAATGAACTGTTTACGCCTGATAAATATATAGAACAATTTAATGCATTTTTGAATAAGTGTAAGTGAGTCTGCGTTTGAATGTAAATAGTGTTATAAAGTCTAGTACTGAATGTGAAACATCTAGGGACTGCTCTTTGTCCAAACAGAAAATCAGGAAGAAGAGATTGAAGGAAGGGTCTGGAGAGGAGGATTCTTATAAGAATCCAGAAATCATGCTACAGAAGTACTCTTGATATTAGATGTTTTTTGCTATGCTTTTTCCTTTTTTACGTTTGAGATGAACAGAAATATGGTTCTGGCTGGAATTCCAGATACCTGCGTAAATCGAATGCTGCGAATTAGAACTCTATGGCTGACTGACTCCTTAGTGAACGTGTAAGCCCAGATAAAATGGTGTCAGGCCACAACGTTCTTATTCTACAGCTTAGGCAATAAGTTGGATAGCAACACGGCAGGATGCTGTGGGGTTACCCGCAAATACATTGTAGGAGAATAAAATGCTAAAGGAAAGGCTACAAAATATTCCTTTGGGTGTAAAAGCAGCAGTGGTTTATACCATGGCATCTGTTTTTTCACGAGGATTATCAATGATTACAGTTCCAATTTTCACGAGAATAATGTCTACAAGCGAAATTGGAATGGTTAATTTATATAACTCCTGGTATTCTTTGTTGAGTGTAATTGCAACGCTATCATTAACATCGGGTGGATTTCAGGCAGCGATGAAAGACTTTGAGGGGGAAAGGGATCAATATCAATCGGCTGTTTTGACATTAACATCAATGATGGCAATTGTTCTAGGATGTATTTATTTCCTCATACCTGATATTTGGAATAGAATTATAGGGTTGCCTTCTGTGCTGATAATTTTGATGCTAGTAATGTTTTTCTTTGCACCGGCGCAGGATTTTTGGCTGTTAAGACAAAGATATGAATATAAATATAAATTAGCTGGTGCATTGACAATGGGATCAGCTTTAGCATCAACAATATTCTCCGTGATAGTTGTTTTATATTTAAATAAAGCGGGATCGGATCAAGTTGTGGTGGGCCGATTGTATGCAACTAACATAGCAACAATGGCGATTTCGGCGGTTATATGGATTAAAATATATGCAAAAGGGAAAACGATAGTAAATATAAAGTATTGGAAATACTCTTTGAAGCTGAGCGCTCCTCTTATTGGTTATGCTTTTGCAGCACAGATTTTAAGTGTTTCTGATCGAATGATGATAAGCAAAATGGTGGGGAATGATGCGGTTGGAATATATAGTACTTTATATACTGTAAGCTCAATTTCACTATTAGTTTGGAGTGCAATTAATTCATCATTTATACCGTATTTATATCAGAATATGAGTAAAAAAGATAATAAAATTAGAGAATTATCATTAGCTTTAATGGGATCGTATGCTATTATTGCAGTTATGCTTACTTTTTTAGCGCCAGAAATAGTTAGAATATTAGCTACTAAGGAATATTATGAAGCAATTTATATTATGCCGCCTATTGCAGCAGGAGTGTTTTTGACTTCTGTATCAAATATGTACTCTAATTTACTCATATACCATAAAAAAACTAATTATATAATGTATTCTTCGACTATCGCAGCTATTGTAAATCTTATACTGAATTTCATATGTATAAATATTTTTGGCTATATGGCAGCTGCATATACTACACTGGTAGCATATATAGTGTTAGCAGGTGCACAAGTTATATTCGCAAGAAAGGTTCATCTCGAAGAAACTGGAAATAAATCGGTATATAATGATAAGGCAGTCTTGTTTATGGCAATATTAACGATCATAGCTGCGTTGTTCGGTTTAGTATTGTATCGTTATACTGTGTTAAGGTATACATTAATTTGCATTGGGATGATTGCAGGAATAAAAATTGCGTTAGCGGCTTTGAAAAAAATGAAAAATAACTAGTAGAGTCAATTTGAGCCTAGAACACAAAAAAATAACAATTCAAGTCTTGCCGAGAACTCTCGGGGGTCGGCCCCCAATGTGAGTATATTTGTGTTTAAGTTCCAGCATGCAAACCTTAGCGTTTTGTTTGTCCAGAAGGTGGATGCTTTTACCATAGGCGATCTTGCAAAGGCTATTCAGTAGCTCTTTGATGATATTTGAACGAATATCATTGGCGCTCGTCATGAAGATGATTTGTTTGAGACTTTGATAACACGTGATGAGCGCTTGCGTGGTGAGAATATGGGTCACTATTTACGCGCGGCTACTGACAACCGCAATTTATACTGCGACAAGTTCGTGGTCAAGGGCGAAGCAAATGAGTCTCATGCAAGCCATAATACGAATTATCTGGATGTACAAGGAACGATTAAGAAGATTATGATGACAGTGTATGGGGAACAACAATTAGCGGGTAATCAATGACTGAGGAAGGGTGGTGTGTTATTGAAAAACTGAATATTTGTAGATTAGTGAATACGAGGCACTCGTTGATATTAGTGCATGAGATACTATACGTTTAAATTAGAAGAATAATATTAGGAGGAAGATTTAAAATGGGAAAGTATTTTGGAACAGATGGTTTTCGTGGTGAAGACGGAATTACATTAACAGCAGACCATGCCTATAAAGTGGGTCGCTTTTTGGGCTGGTATTATAACGCTCTCCGTGAGCGCAATGGTGATACCGACCCTGCTCGCATTGTCATTGGCAAAGACACTCGCCGCAGCTCTTACATGTTTGAGTACAGTCTGGTCGCTGGGTTGACTGCTTCTGGTGCAGATGCTTATTTGCTGCACGTTACGACCACGCCGTCTGTGGCTTACATTGCTCGTGTGGATGACTTTGACTGTGGCATCATGATCTCCGCCAGCCACAATCCCTACTATGATAATGGCATTAAGCTGATTGACTGCTACGGCGAGAAAATGCCCGAGGAAATCCTGCTGCTGGTAGAGGACTACATTGACGAAAAGCTCCATGTCTTTGATAAGGATTGGCCGGAACTGCCGTTTGCTCATCGTGAGCACATCGGTTGCACGGTGGACTACGTGGCAGGCCGTAACCGTTATATGGGCTATCTGATCAGTCTCGGCATCTATTCCTTCAAGGGTGTCAAGGTCGGCCTAGACTGCGCCAACGGCAGCTCTTGGAATATCGCTAAAAGCGTTTTCGATGCCCTGGGTGCTGATACCTATGTCATAAACAACAAGCCGAATGGCACGAACATCAACAACAACGCCGGTTCTACGCATATTGAGGGTCTGCAGAAGTTTGTTGTGGAGAAGGGTTTGGATGTTGGTTTTGCCTTCGATGGTGACGCCGACCGCTGCCTGTGCGTGGACGAGAAGGGTAATGTCATCACTGGAGACCATATCCTGTATATCTATGGCTGCTATATGAAAGAGCGTGGCAAGTTGCTGACCAATACTGTGGTTACGACTGTCATGTCCAACTTTGGTCTGTACAAAGCGTTTGATGAGCAAGGTATCGGTTACGCCAAGACTGCTGTGGGCGACAAGTACGTATACGAGTACATGGCGAAGAACGGCTGTCGTATCGGTGGTGAGCAGAGTGGTCATATCATCTTCTCCAAATATGCCAGCACCGGCGATGGTATCTTAACTAGTTTGAAGATGATGGAAGTCATGCTGGCTAAGAAGAAGCCGATGAGCGAGTTGGCGGCACCGCTGAAGATCTATCCGCAGGTGTTGGAGAATGTTCGTGTGACCGATAAGAAGGCTGCACAGAATGATCCTGCTGTGCAGGAAGCCGTGTCTAAGGTTGCTGAGGCACTGGGCGATACCGGCCGTATTCTGGTTCGTGAGTCCGGCACTGAGCCGGTCGTTCGTGTGATGGTGGAAGCACCTGACCATGATACCTGCCAGAAGTATGTTGATGAAGTGGTCAATGTGATCTGCGAAAAGGAATATAAGGTATAAAGTCAATGACGACTCTGGCAGTGTCCGGAGTCGTTTTGTGTAAGTGGAAAAGTATCATAGAAAAATGAATAATAGGAGGGGCAAAACCTATGTGTGGAATCGTTGGATTTACAGGAAATCGACAGGCGGCACCGATCCTGCTGGATGGCCTGTCTAAACTGGAGTATAGAGGATATGACTCGGCTGGATTGGCTGTCCGGGATGGAGAAGCACTGGCACAGGTCGTGAAAGCAAAAGGCCGTCTGTCCAATCTGATTGAGAAAACCGATAACGGTAATGCACTGAAAGGAACTTGTGGTATTGGCCATACCCGTTGGGCAACCCACGGTGAGCCGAGCCAGACGAATGCACATCCGCATGTTTCCGGTAACTGTAGCCGTTCCGGTTCTGGCGCGGTTGAATCTGAGGTTGTCGGTGTTCATAACGGTATCATCGAGAACTATACCGAGCTGAAAGAAAAGCTGCTGAAACACGGCTATACGTTTTACAGCCAGACGGATACCGAAGTGGTTATCAAGCTGGTGGACTACTATTATAAGAAGTACAACCTCGGCCCTATCGATGCCATTGCCAAGACGATGGTTCGTGTGCGCGGTTCCTATGCGCTTGAGCTGATGTTCCGTGATTATCCGGGCGAGATATGGGTGGCGCGTAAGGATAGCCCGATGATTATTGGTATTGCGGATGGCGGAACCTATGTGGCTTCGGATGTCCCTGCAATTCTGAAATACACTCGTAATGTGTATTACATTGGAAATCTTGAGTTCGCAAAGCTTGTTCCGGGTGAGGCGCATTTCTATGACCTGAACGGCGATGAAATCGAAAAGCAGACCACCGAGATCAAATGGGATGCAGAAGCAGCTGAAAAGGGCGGCTTTGAGCATTTCATGATGAAAGAAATCCATGAGCAGCCGAAAGCTGTCCAAGACACCCTGAATTCTGTGATCAAAGATGGAGCTATCGACCTGTCCAGTGTGGAAATCACCGAAGAGGAGATCAAGAACTTTGAGCAGATTTATATTATTGCCTGCGGTTCTGCATGGCATGTTGGTATGGCTGCTCAGTATGTGCTGGAAAGTATGGCGGATGTTCCGGTGCGTGTGGAACTTGCATCGGAGTTCCGCTATCGCAAGATGCCGCTTGATCAGAAAGCGCTGGTGATTGTTGTCAGCCAGTCTGGTGAAACGGCAGATACACTGGCAGCACTGCGTCTGGCAAAAGAGAAGGGCATTACCACGATGGCAATCGTTAATGTGGTAGGCAGCAGTATTGCCCGTGAAGCGGACAAGGTGTTCTATACGCTCGCTGGCCCTGAAATTTCTGTTGCAACGACCAAGGCATACAGCGCACAGCTTGCAGCTATGTACTGCCTGGCCGTTCAGTTTGCAAAGGTCAAAGGAAAGATCACTGATGAACAGTATAGTTACTATATTTCTGAACTGCTGACACTCCCAGAGAAGATGCAGAAGGCTTTGGAAGACAAAGAGCGCATTCAGTGGTTCGCCGCGAAGTATGCCAATGCACACGATGTGTTCTTCGTTGGCCGTGGTGTTGACTATGCAGTCTGCTTGGAAGGCAGTTTGAAACTGAAAGAAATCAGTTACATTCACTCGGAGGCATATGCAGCTGGCGAACTGAAGCACGGAACTATTAGTCTGATTGAGCAGGGAACACTGGTCATCGGTGTGCTTACCCAGAGCGAACTCTACGAAAAGACTATCAGCAATATGTTGGAGTGCAAGAGCCGCGGCGCTTATCTGATGGGGCTCACTACTTATGGTAAGTATGAAATCGAAGATCAGGTAAACTTCACGGTTTATGTTCCAAAGGTGGATGAGCACTTCATTGGTAGTTTGGCAGTGATCCCGCTACAGTTGCTGGGTTACTATGTGTCTGTAGCCAAGGGTCTGGATGTGGATAAGCCGAGAAACCTTGCAAAGAGTGTGACAGTGGAATAAGATGCAAGACCCAATAAAAGTATTAGCCAAAATCCTCACAAACATCCTGACCGCTCTCTACGAGCCGTTTGGATTTTCACTTCTGCTTTCCTTTTTGGCTATGTTTTTCTACCTGTATGCATATGAGCCTACCGCAGCAGGCAAAGGCTGGAAGAACGCCCTAGTAACATGGTATCAGAAATTCAAGGAGAGCGTGTTCTTTCGGAAGCTGTTTTTACTGACCTTCGTGACATCGATGATCCTGTTTAGAACCCTGTTAAACCGGAACCTGTGGATGAACCCATTGTCCGATGTTATGGGTGGTTGGGGCATCTGGGAGACGGTGAATGGTGAACAGAAACTGACAACGGAATGTATTGAAAATATAATTATGATGCTACCGTTCACCAGTATGGTTATATGGACATTTCAAGAGAAAGTGGGCAGTAGCTGTAAGAAGATACTGTGGTATAGCGGAAAGATAGCATTCATTTTTTCGATAAGCATTGAGATGCTACAGCTGTTTTTAAGGCTCGGTACGTTCCAACTATCTGACTTGTTCTATAACACAGTCGGTGGAACGCTTGGTGGTTTGATGTACTACGCGGTGATGAAGGCAAGAAAGCATCAGTAGTCTGTAAAAGAATCGAATTATGTGGAATATAGGGAGCGGAAGCTCCCGATGTTGCTCGGATAATCACACACCTCTTCGTGGTGAGCAGCAGGCAACGATCTGTGATCGGCAGAGATGTGATAAGGAATAAACGTAGAAAAATAAATAGGTGCTATCATCATGGACGATATTTTGAAACTTGCAAAGGATTATTCGAAAAAACGTCATTTAGACCTTCTCTCGCGTGGTAATGATAATATTTTGGAAAAGCTTGATTATATATATGATGAAAATTGGGAGAATCAAGGCGTACCTTATCCATATGAAATATTAACGTATCTGTTTGATAGCTATTATGTTTTACCCGGGAGACCAGATTTGGCAGCACTGTTTTGCTGGCAGGCAATTAATCATTCATATTACGTTCAGCAATTAAGCGATAACAATGTAGGTTTCTGTCAGGACACAAGGGGGATTGAACTTGTTCGAGATACGATTTTAGTTGACTGGAATAATAAATATAAAGCAATTTTAGAGCCTTTTTTGAAGAGGATGCCAGATAAAACATTTCATTATGTTGCATCGTATATGCTTAAAGGGTATGCGATGGAAAAGAATGGAATAGCAGAAAAATATGGGGCCACTTCGTATAAATCGTTAAAACGAAAAATTCCATCGCTATTAGATATTTTGGATAATGCGTATGGAAAGTCATACTGTCAGATTTCCAATCCGACACTTGTTAATAATGAAGTGGATCTTGGAATTACTAATGCAAATAAAGGAAAGAGTCGAGCCATAACACATAGTTTTGGAATAAAATTAAGAGCGCTCATGCTAGGAGAAGAAGTTGAGATTACATTCTGTGATGTGCAAGGAACAAAGAAAATATACAAATTCACAGAAGTAGAAAGAATGTCGTTCGTTCTTTTTGGTGTTCTCTATGCTTCTCGTTGCAATAATTTCCATGGTAATGTTGCGGCTCGAATGAACAGCATCAATGCAAACAAAGATACATTTAAAATGTATACAGATATGTTTTTGACAGAGTATATTATTTTAGCAATCCATCTGAATAGCCAAGGTGCTTTATCGGATGTGGTACTGAATAAGGTTAAGAAAAATGCCAATTTGATGATATGATAGATATTGCTCGTAGACTCGCAGAGTGATATACTTTAGTTATTATAATTGGAAAGAGGTTTGTATCCTATGCCCAGAACAAAAGGTAGCAAGAATAAGCCCAAAACTGTGACTGCTGATTTCGCAACGCAGATTGCAGAAAAGCAGTCCGCAAAGGAAGCGCTCACAGCGGAAATCGCATCCATCACCGCAAACATTGACACTTTGAAGGCTGATCTGAAAGTGAAGAAGGCTGCTTTGAAGAAAGTCGAAAAAGAAGTGGAAATGCTGGAAGCAAAAAAGGCAAAGGCAGATGCCAAAGCTGCAGAAGATGCGAAAAAGGCAGAAGCGGAATCCGTTCTGAAAAAGCTGCTTGCCGAAGGCATGAGTGCCGATGAAATTCTCGCAAAACTGAAATAACAGGAAAAAACCCGTGATGGACAGGCATAACGCACCGTTCATTACGGGTTTTAGGGTTATAAGAACATAAGTTCATCCAGCGGCCACATCAAATTGAAAATGCGCCGGAAGGTTGAACTTTTTGATAAACGCATGGTGCTGGGTGTGATAGTGCCGTAGATCGTATCCAAGATGATGTAATTCCAGCAGCTTCACCAGCACCAGATTGAGGTGAATCCGTTTCGCTGCAGAGATCTGCGCAGCGTCCAACCCACGCTTCGTCATTTGATAGACTTCATCACTGTCCAGCATCAAGTGGGATGTGAAAGCGTTATGCTCGTAAAGAAGGATGTGCTTGTCCTTAATGGTCAGAAACCTGTCCAGGGTATGCAAGTCCATAAGCAGCTGATGCTCCAGATAATGTCCGAGTGCATAGCCGCACACCATCTGCTTTGTCTGTTTGTTCAGCTGGCGATTGATAAGGATCAAGGGCTTATCGAAATAGAGTGAAAGTAACCCTAACATATCTTTAATGCGGGATGTTTCACTGATGTCCAGACTGCAACTACGCGCGATCTGTTTGATGTTGCGAGTTCCGGCATTTTGGACAAGTTCGTTGGCAGCTTGGTGAATAAACGCAGAATCCATAATGTAATCTCCTTCCGGGGATGGCATAGTGAATGGAACAGTGGTTTACAGGTTCATTATTCGTTCCTTTTCTCGTTTCTGTTCTCGGTACTTAAAATAGGCTTTGTGCATTTCATACATGATGCCGTCCATATCCTGCGGGGTCAACTCTCCGCTGGCAAATAGCTCAGTAAGCTCGAATGCGAGATGCTGGGCTTCTATTTTGCCCTTTTTTCCGTAGGCTTCGGCAGCACGTTCGATAAATAAAGACTGATCCGGTTGCAAATAGGTCAAAGGTACATGGAATATATCGGCCATCTTTTCAAGCATTTCAATACTGCGAGGGTAGCGGCCATCACGCTCCCATCCGATGATCGTTCGTTTGTTGATACCCAGACATTGTGCCAATTCGTCCTGTGTTAAAGAATGTTTCTTTCGTAGATCGCGAACTTTCTCTCCAAATTTCATGTTTGCAACCTTTCTATGGCGTAGTTATCGTGCTGTAACAATGTGCAACAGGATTTGTAAATATTCAATCTGGAAGATGCAACAAATTTTCACATTTACATCTTGACACGGCGACACGACTTGCTTATAATATATGCTATATTCTATCATCTTTTGGATTATTATACCGTAAAAATCGTAAATATGCAAGCCGAAAAAGGTGAAAAAAGAGCGGAAGTTCAAAAGGTGAAATTGAATAGAAGAAAAGAAGAAACTTAAACCAACACAAAGGAGGCCGTGAGAAGATGAGCAACGGAGAACATGAAATCCGCACCCCAAAGGGGCTGCGGATCGGGAATCATAGTGTCGTTGATGGAAAGAATATGCTTCAGATCAAGCGTGGTGGCTGTGAAGATTATATTTCCGCTGAATCTCTGGTGGAGTGTATTCACGGCCTTCCCGTGAAAAGTATCGAATTTTTCACAGTAGAGAACCATCGGAAAGAAGCCTGAAGCAGAGTGTTTCATCGGACACTGAAAGCGCAGAGGTGGAATCTTAGGCGGCACCTGGTTAGCCGACCAGCTCCACCAGACGTTCTTTTGGGTCTACAATATAATATCTGTTTGTTTAGAGCGATACCGTAGCAATATGTGATATAGGCCGGAACAGAATGAGCGAATGCAGCGCAGTAGTGCGCCTGTGAGTAACTCATCCTGTTCCGGTTTTTTTAATTTTTTTTCAAAAACACCTTGCGAAATGCCCTTCCAGCAATTCTATATATGAGAGACTAAACATCACACCTTAAAAGTGAATCATGAAATAGCGATGCAGTAGGAGAAGTCTTAGACTTCCCGTTCAAAAAAAACGGGTAAGTCTGGGACAACTTTTGCTGCATTTTTTGTTTCAGACCGCCCGCAGCCAAAAGGCAGAAAGGTTGGACATTATGATGACATTCAAGGATCTGAAAAAGCTTGTTGAACTCCCTTCGTACAAGGAACAGCGTGTTCCAACCGTGAAGGCACTTGAGGTATCTGGTGTGCCAGTGGTAGCTGAGAAGATTCTGGAAAATCATGGAAGCATCAGTGTCTACCAAAATGGTTATGTGATTTACCGGGCGCATAAAAGAGTGACCGTTTTCTCGCTTCGCAACTGCGTACATTATAAATATGATGCACTGGAGGGTGCGGGGCATCACATTGAGGAAGAGGAATTTGATGAATACGAGTGGCACATCCGTCTGGTTCTGGAAGGAGAGGATCGTATTTTCATGAACTACGAGATCATTCAGGGAAAATGGATGCCATCCCGTGAGGACAGGGAGTATAAGGAAGAAATCCTGGAGGGAGTCGATGAAGCAGTCAGCACACTGGAAAGAATGATAAGTGAGGAAAGAGTGGAAGAATTGCTCTCTACTTTGACTGATTTGCAGAGAAAGGTCGTTCACATCCACCTGTTCCATGGTCTTTCTTTTACAGAGGCGGCAAAACACCTTGGCATGACCCGCCAGAATCTTACCGGAATTTATAACGCAGCAATTTACAAGATACAGAAAAAGCACTTCCGGGCATTGTGCAGCTGCTAACATATACATAATCGAAAAATGAGCCGTCCAATCGCAGAAAGCACTCTGAATTGGGCGGCTCAAAATTTTTTTGAATTTTTTTCAAAAACACCTTGCGAAATAGCCCTTCTCCGATTCTAGGAGTGAGAGGACACAAAAAATCTCCATTCCAATCGGAAAGTTCATAGAAAGTTCAAAAACTTTTTTTGAAAACACCTTGCAAAATGACCTTTCTCCGATTCTAAGGATGAGAGGACAATACAAAACCTCTCACCGGAACCTTGAAAATTGAATAAGCCATCCCAGAGAGATACTTCTGATACTGAATGTGCATCCTGCGTGTCTTGTCAGAGAAAACGCCGCTGAAATATGGGGCAGGAACGGGCTGGGGCAGAATGGCAAAGCTCAAATAACAGCAGATACACTGCGGCGGAGTGTCGAAAGATGCTCCGTCGTAGGAATGTACTGTTATTTATAATAGTGCAAATCCAGCAGGAGGGGAGGTGATGAATCTACATGAAGTACCCGTATTTCAGAGGTCTGGAAGCAGACCGATACAGTTTCTACCGTGTGCCGAAAGCACTCATCAAGGTAGACCTGTTTGAAAAGATGTCTGGCGATGCAAAGCTGCTTTATGCAGTCTTGCTGGATCGGATGAATCTCTCGCTTAAAAATGGCTGGCAGGACGAGAATGGAAATGCCTACATCATCTGTACGATAGATGAAATCATGGATTCGATTCGATGTGCCAGACAAAAAGCGGTCAAACTGCTGGACGAGCTGGAACACGAATATCAGCTTATTGAGCGGCGCAGGCAGGGCTTGGGAAAGCCGAACCTGCTCTATGTAAAAGACCTCTATGCGGGACTTTCACAATCGAACTACTGGAAGTATGAAAATCAAACTTCTGGTGGTTTGAAAAGCGAACTTCCGGGAGTATGGAAATCAAACGGAAGTAAGACTGATATAAATAATAATACTGATAGTAGTGAGACTGATCAAATCTATTCTGCACAATCTGGTGAAAACATATCCGGGGAGATGCGGGAAGATGAGAGGTATCGCCTCTATTTTCAAGACAAGCTGGAAATCCCGATCTTAGAGAAGAACTTCCCGCATGACCGGGAAATCCTGATGGAGATTCTGGAACTGCTTGTGGAAACCGTGACCAGCAGAAAAAAGTTCTTGCGTATTTGCGGAGAAGAAAAGCCGAAAGAGGTGGTCAAAAGCCGCCTGATGAAGCTGGATTCCATGCACATCCAGTATGTGATGGAATGTCTGAAAAGCAATACCACACAGGTACGAAACATTAAACAATATCTGCTTGCCACACTGTATAATGCTCCGACCACGATCGACAGCTATTACGCTGCACAAGTCAGACATGATTTCGGATGGGGCGGCAGAAGCAATTAAGGAGGGCGATGCAATGAGCGTGTTTTTTATGGATTTTGATATGGCTCCCTCGGTGATCTGGGCGAGAGACCTGTATGACCAGATGCAGATTCGGAGTGACTTCCGCAAGTGGTTCCCCCGGATGTGCCAGTATGGTTTTGTGGAGGGCCGGGACTATGAGTTCGTTCCCCGTGTCCGTCCGCAGGATGAGGGCGGGCGCACGGTGCAGCGGTATGTGAAAGACTATCGGATCACGCTGGAGATGGCAAAGCAGTTGTACAAGCTCCACCACTTCCACAAGAATGACTGTTTCCGCAGCTGCGAAGGACAGCACTGCATGGGGACGGATCACTGGATGCAGGCAGTCATTGAACTGCTGCATCAGCACAAGTGCAAAAGCCACGCGCCGCCGAAGCGTTTTTACGAATCACAGCCGCCGGATTTGCTGGTGACAACGACACAGATCGCAAAAGAGTACGGCTGCGGCGCAAAGGTATTCAATCGTCTGCTCCATCTGCACGGTATCCAGTACCGGGCCAATAACCAATGGGTGCTGTATGCAAAGCATCAGGACAAGGGATATACTGCAAACCTTGTTTTCCGGCTCCATCGGAGTGATGGCAGTGCAGTGGAAAAGCTGCATACGGCATGGACACACAAAGGCAGGAAGTTTCTGTACCACGAACTGAAACGGCGTGGGATTCTTCCGATGGCAGAACAGGAGGGGTGAGCCTATGAACTTTACGAATAGCCCGTTTGAACGTATGATGCGCCAGCGTCCGGGAACGGACAGTGACCATCCCTGCATTTCCTGCCGACACCGCAGGGAATGTGGCTACATGATGCACCAGTGCAGAAAGAAATTCCGCTCGGTCTTTGGTGATACGGCTCCTCCGGTATCAGGCACAGTCGGTGTCTGATGCCTTTGGAATAAAATCATTGGTCGGAAAGGAGGGTACAGGTGCAGGATGAAGTAAACGAAAAAACGATGGCATTGTGCATCAAAGGCGGAAAAATCTCAGCGCAGATTCTGAAAGCAGCACTGACAAAGCTGTTGGCAGAGATCGAGAAGAAGAAACAGCAGTCGAAGAAGATGGGAGGGCAGAACCGATGTAAGAGAGGAAAGCAGAGCATCAAAAGCCTGCAACAGAGCGGCGCACAGCTTACCAATATCGTTGTCACAGACAATAACATCAAGTCGTTTGACCGGGTAGCCCGGAAGTACGGCATTGATTATAGTCTGAAAAAGGCAGAAAAAGAGGGGAAAACCGAATATCTGGTCTTTTTCAAGGCAAAAGATGTGGATGTTATGACGGCGGCGTTCAAGGAATACACCGGAGTTTCGCTGAAAAAGGAGCAACGGCAGTCCATCCGCAAGAAGCTGGAGCAGGCAAAGGAGCGTGTTGCCAAGCACCGGGAGATCACCAAGGAAAAGATGAAAGACAGAGGGCAGGTGCGATGAGCCAGAAAAAGAAAACGACCGCACAGAGCAAACGATCACGCAAAGCCCCCTCCAACCAGACAGGTGGAACGGCATGGGGCAAGAAAGCAGCGGCGGCAATCAGTGGAAAGATGCAGTCAGCAGATATGAAAAAGCTGATTCTGCTGAATTTTCCGTACATTATCGCCTTTTACATGGTGGAGAAAGCCGCATGGCTCTACCGTCATTGCAATGGCGATTCCGTGGTGGACAGGCTGATGGTTCTCTTTATGAACTTTGGACTGGCCTACAAAAGTGTCTTGCCTAGTTTTCACCCGTTCGACCTGATGGTGGGGCTGGTCGGCGCAGCTGCGCTGAAAGCAGTAATCTACTTCAAAGGGAAGAACGCGAAGAAGTATCGGCAAGGCGAAGAATATGGCTCTGCCCGGTGGGGCAACCAGAAGGACATCGAACCTTTTATTGACCCGGTATTCGAGAACAACGTCATCCTCACACAGACCGAACGGCTGATGATGAGTGGTAGACCAAAGCATCCGAAGTATGCTCGGAACAAAAATGTCATTGTGATCGGCGGTAGTGGCAGTGGCAAAACTCGATTTTACGTCAAGCCCAACTTGATGCAAATGCCCGAAAAGGTCAGCTATGTCCTGACCGATCCCAAAGGCACAATTATTGTCGAATGCGGAAAGATGCTCTCGGATGCCGGGTATAAAATCAAAGTCCTGAACACCATCAACTTCAAAAAATCCATGCGATACAATCCGTTCCATTACATCCGCAGTGAGAAGGATATTCTGAAACTGGTCAATACCATCATCGCCAACACGAAAGGAGACGGCGAGAAGTCCGGCGAAGATTTCTGGGTCAAGGCAGAACGCCTGCTCTACTGCGCACTCATCGGCTATATCTACTATGAAGCCCCGGAAGAAGAACAGAACTTCTCCACGCTGCTGGAATTTATCAATGCCAGCGAAGCCCGCGAGGATGATGAAGAGTTCAAGAATCCGGTCGATGAACTATTTGAGGATTTGGAAAAGGCTAAACCAGAACACTTTGCCGTGCGGCAGTACAAAAAGTACAAACTGGCGGCAGGTAAAACGGCGAAGTCCATTCTGATTTCCTGCGGTGCGAGACTGGCTCCATTTGACATTAAGGAACTGCGTGACCTGATGGCATACGACGAGATGGAGCTGGATATGCTGGGAGATCAGCGCACGGCAATGTTCGTTATTATCTCCGATACAGATGATACCTTCAATTTTGTGGTGTCGATCCTGTACACACAGCTATTCAATTTGCTTTGTGATAAGGCGGACGATGAACACGGTGGCAGACTTCCGTACCATGTGCGGCTGCTCCTGGACGAGTTTGCAAACATCGGCCAGATTCCAAAGTTCGATAAACTGATCGCTACCATCCGCAGCCGTGAGATTTCTGCTTCGATTATTCTCCAATCGCAAAGCCAGCTAAAGACCATTTACAAGGATGCCGCAGAAACCATCATTGGCAACTGCGACACGATGCTGTTCCTTGGCGGCAAGGAAAGCTCCACCCTCAAGGAGATTTCTGAAACCCTGGGCAAGGAAACCATCGACCTTTACAACACATCGGATACCCGCGGCAACAGCCCCTCTTTTGGCACGAATTACCAAAAGACCGGAAAAGAACTGATGAGCCGGGATGAGCTTGCAGTCATGGACGGCAGCAAGTGCATTTTACAGTTAAGAGGTGTCAGACCATTCCTGAGCGATAAGTTTGATATTACCAAACATAAGCGGTACAAGGAACTTTCGGATTTCGACAAGAAAAACGAGTTCGACGTAGAACGCTACCTGAAACACGAACTGCGGCTGCTCACCACGGAAGAATTTGACCTTTATGAAGTGGATGTGACCGAACAGGCACAAGGATAAGGAAGGAGGCTTTTATCAATAGCAAGCGATACACCCTCCCACCCGTTCGGGCAGACCCTGAACAGGTGATCCGTATGACCGACACGAAATAACCACCATCTATCATGTGATTCCAAAAGGCTGACTTTATTGAAAATGAAAGGAGAAGCCAGAATCGCAGGAAGCGGGCAGCACCGAAGATGTGCCAGCCCGCTTTTCTTTTGGAATCGCAAATATTCATCAAATCTGCGGTCTGGCGAAAATAATATATGGAATTCTTTAATCAGTCTATTACCGTTCTGCAGACTCTCGTTGTGGCTATTGGCGCAGGTCTTGGCGTTTGGGGTGTTGTCAATCTGATGGAAGGATATGGCAACGACAATCCGGGTGCAAAGTCCCAGGGCATGAAGCAGCTCATGAGCGGTGGCGGCGTCATTCTCATCGGTACGCAGCTGATCCCTCTGCTCTCTGGTCTGTTCGGTTAAGCACCCGCGATAGGAGGTACTCCCGCCATTGTTCGATAATATCTTTGCAGCCATCGAAAAATGGATGCGGGAACTTCTGACAGGAATGGTGGAGTCCAACATGAGTACGATGTTCACGGATGTCAATGAAAAGACAAGTGAGATCGCGGCTCAGGTTGGACGCACTCCACAAAACTGGAACAGCAGCGTTTTCAGTATGATTCAGAACTTATCAGAGTCGGTGGTAGTTCCGATTGCCGGAATCATCATCACTCTGGTACTCTGCTATGAGCTGATCTCGATGCTGACCGAGCGAAACAACCTGCATGATGTAGATACATGGATGTTCTTCAAGTATTTTGTCAAGGCATGGGTCGCAATCTATCTGGTCAGCAATACGTTCACAATTACAATGGCAGTCTTTGACGTTGGACAATCGGTAGTTAATTCGGCTTCCGGTATCATCAACGGCGAGACTGCCATTGATGTTAGTTCGCTGTCCATGCAGATGCAGGCGGCGATGGCAACCATGGAGATCGGTGAACTGGTAGTGCTGGCTCTTGAAACCTTCCTTGTCAGCTTCTGCATGAAAATTATGTCGGTGGTGATAACTGTCATTGTCTATGGGCGCATGATAGAGATTTATCTCTATACATCGCTTGCCCCGATCCCGTTCGCAACGATGAGCAACCGTGAATGGGGTCATGTAGGAACCAACTATTTCAGAGGACTGTTCGCCCTTGCATTTCAGGCATTTCTGATGATGGTCTGTGTGGCGATTTACGCAGCACTGATTTCTTCGGTGCGGATTTCCAGCAATATGCACTCCGCACTGATTGGCGTTGCAGCGTATACCGTGATTCTGTGCTTCAGCCTGATGAAAACGGGAAGTCTGTCCAAACAGATCTTCGGCAGTCACTAAAACCGGGAAAATCCGAGGAAAGGAAAGACAGCAGACAAAAGCCGTATCCCGGCGGCGTGTCTGGCTGTCATGGTGAAGAATGGCTTATGTAACGATCCCGAAAGACCTGTCCAAAGTCAAAAACAAGGTCTTTCTCAACCTGACAAAGCGGCAGCTCATCTGTATGGGCTTTGCGGCATCCATCGGTGTTCCGTTCTACTTTCTCACACGGGGAACACTTGGCACAAGCAACGCGGCGGCGGGCATGGTGCTGCTGATGCTCCCGGAATTTTTCTTTGCGCTGTTCGAGAAAAACGGGATGCACCTTGAAACCATCCTGACGAACTTCATCAATGTCCGTTTCAAACGTCCGGCGGTTCGCCGCTACGAGATCGAAAATCTGTACGAATATGAGCCGGAGAAACCTGTAACACCAAAAGTGAAGAAGGGAGGCATTATTGGGAAAAGAAAAGGATAAGAAGCCGCTGTTCGGCGGCATCTTCCAGAAATTCTTCAAGCCGTCTGCAAAGGCAGAAGCAAAAAAGAAGAAAGAGCATCACTTGACCGTGCAACGGTCGATTCCGTATCTGGAAATGGGACGGGACGGTATCTGCCGGGTGGAGGAACATCTGTATTCCAAAACCGTCCGCTTCTATGACATCAACTATCAGCTCGCGCAAAACGAAGATAAGAACACCATTTTTGAAAGCTGGTGTGACTTCCTCAACTACTTTGATTCCAGCATCCGCTTTCAGCTTTCGTTCATTAACCACAAAAGTGATATGAGCGAATACAACAAGGTCATTCAGATTGAGCCGCAGCATGACCAGTTCGATGATGTACGCATGGAATATGCGCAGATGTTGAAACAGCAGCTTGCCAAGGGCAACAACGGTCTGGTTCGGACGAAATACATCACGTTCAGCATTGAAGCCAAAAGCGTGAAAGAAGCAAAGCCCCGGCTGGAGCGTATCGAAACCGATATTCTCAACAATTTCAAGGTGCTGGGCGTAAAAGCATATCCGCTGAATGGTGTGGAACGCTTACAGATCATGTACGAGATGTTCCATCAGGAGGAAGAACGGAAGTTTGAGTTCAGCTATGACCGCATCCTGCAAAGCGGCATGACTACCAAGGACTTCATTGCTCCGACCAGTTTTCTGTTCAAGAACGGCAAGGACTTCCAGATGGGAGATACTATCGGCGCAGTATCCTATCTGAACATCCTTGCCCCGGAACTGACGGATAAGGTTCTGGCAGAGTTTCTGGACATGGACAAGAATCTGGTGGTCAGCATCCATGTGCAGTCGGTAGACCAGCTCAAGGCAATCAAACTCATCAAGGGCAAGATCACAGACCTTGACCGCATGAAGATTGAGGAACAGAAAAAGGCGGTGCGTTCCGGCTATGATATGGAAATTATTCCGAGTGACCTTGCAACTTATGGCGGCGAGGCCAAGAAGATTCTGGATGATCTGCAGAGCCGCAATGAGCGTATGTTCCTTGTTACGGTGCTGTTCCTTAATACGGCCAAGACCAAGCAGGAATTGGATAGTGCTGTTTTTCAGACTGCTGGTATCGCTCAGAAGTTCAACTGTACCCTGAATCGGCTGGACTATATGCAGGAGCAGGGGCTTATGAGCAGCCTGCCGCTGGCAAATAATCTGGTTCCCATCAAGCGGGCATTGACTACAACTTCCACCGCCATCTTCGTGCCGTTCACCACACAGGAACTTTTCATGGAGGGCGATTCCCTCTACTACGGTCTGAATGCAGTGTCCAACAACATGATTATGGCAGATCGTAAGCAGCTCAAAAACCCGAATGGCTTGATTCTTGGAACACCGGGCAGTGGTAAGTCGTTCAGCGCAAAGCGTGAAATGACGAACGTGTTTTTCACGACAACAGACGATATTATCATTGCAGACCCGGAAGGCGAGTATTATCCGCTGGTGGAAGCTCTGGGCGGACAGGTCATTCATATCTCGTCCACCAGCCGGGACTACATCAATCCCATGGATATTAACCTGAACTATGCGGACGATGATAACCCGCTTGGCATGAAATCGGATTTCATCCTTTCCCTGTGCGAACTTATCATGGGCGCACGGGATGGCATGGAGCCGGAAGAAAAATCTGTCATTGACCGATGCCTGCCGCTGGTCTATCAGAAATATCTGAATGACCCGAAGCCGGAAAATATGCCGATTCTCGGTGATTTATATGACTGCCTGCGGGAGCAGAAAGAACGGCAGGCGCAGCGTATCGCCACGGCATTGGAAATCTACGTCAATGGTTCGCTGCGGGTGTTCAACCACCAGACGAATGTGGAACTGGATAACCGCCTTATCTGCTTTGACATCAAAGAATTGGGCAAGCAGCTCAAAAAGCTGGGTATGCTCATCGTGCAGGATCAGGTGTGGAATCGTGTTACCATCAACCGCAATGCAAAGAAAAATACACGATACTACATTGATGAGTTCCACTTGCTCTTAAAGGAAGAGCAGACTGCCGCATACAGTGTTGAAATCTGGAAGCGTTTCCGAAAATGGGGCGGCATCCCTACGGGCATCACGCAGAACATCAAAGATCTGCTTGCCAGCCGGGAGATCGAGAACATCTTTGAGAACAGCGATTTCATCTATATGCTGAATCAGGCATCCGGTGATAGGCAGATTCTTGCAAAGCAGCTCAACATTTCGCCATTCCAGCTTTCCTATGTGACGAACAGCAACGAGGGCGAGGGGCTGCTGTTCTACGGCAATACCATTATTCCGTTCAAGGATAAGTTCGATACTTCGCTGAAACTTTATGGCCTTATGACCACGAAACCGAATGAAATTGCAAAATACAGGGAGAAGAAAGACGCATGATGAACGAGAAAAAACTGAGCCAGATGATCCTGAAGCTGCATGACCGTGCTGAGGCAGCAAAATACGATGGCGATTCCAGCCCGCCTTATCAGGAAGTGGAAATGCTGAATTTCCACGATGAGGAATCGGTGGTGCATACGGTGCTGGAGGACTTTTACGCAGTCGGCGCACTGGCAGATGAACTGACCCACGGATTCCACATGGAAGAACGGGGCTACATCGACCGCACGGAGGTCAATTCCCGGCTGATCGCTTTTGCCAGGGAGCTGGAGCGGATTCTCGATAAATGGGAGACTCATGCAGTCCTGATTGCATGAGTTTCCTGCCGGACGGGAGGTGAATCCGATGGCAGACAAGCGATTCCGGGGCAGAGATAAAATCGTCCAGAAAATGACCAAAGACGGTCTGGTGGAAGAGAATCTCCGCACCGGGGAAACCAAGTCCGCAGTTGAAGAAGAACCACCGAAGCAGGAAGATTCGGAAAAAGACGCGGCGGAAAGTGCAGAAGAAACCCCTGTTGTGGAAGAAGATGTGTGCATGGATGCCGAGGATGGAGAGGAGGAAAAGCCCCGGCGCAGCACCGCCAAGCAGAGTACAGAATATTATAAAGCCCATCAGGAGGATGGCAAAGCGAAAGAAAAAGATGCTTCGCCAGTGGACGAAGATGCAGAGCCTGCGCCGAAGAAAAAGGGCCGCTTATCGTTTGATGATGAGCAGCAGGGCGGCATCGTCCGGGGCGCAGGGCTGGGCATTAAGAAGGTGGCGAAGAAAGGAGTGGATACCGCCACTGGTTTTGCCCATAACAAGGTGCATCAGGTCGAAAAGGAAAACTCCGGCGTGGAGTCGGCGCACAAGAGCGAAGAAACGCTGGAAGGATTGTACCGCTTCTCTAAAGGCAGGAAAAAGACCAGAGAAAAATCTGCCAGAGCTGAGAAGAAAGTCGAGGTTGAGAAAAAATCCAGCCGTCTGAAATTTTCGGAGAGTGAGGGCGGCATGGCCGAAGAAGTGGCAGAAACGTCACTGAAAAAGAAACCGCACCTGCCACCACCGACTGCCGCAGGAGGTGAAGCAACAAAGACAGTCGGTTCAAAATTCTATCAGAAAAAGCAGTATAAGGATGCCTATGCAGCAGCCAAGCGAGGACAGAAAGCCGGAAGCACTGCCAGCAAGCAGGCGGCAACGGCGGCGAACACACTTGCCGAAAAAGCAAAAGCGGCGGTGCAGGAAATCGTTGTGCAGAACAAGACCCTGTGGGCGGGACTTGGCATCGCAGCACTGATGCTCATGCTGATTATGGGCGCATTTTCAAGCTGTTCCGCAGCGATCCAGGGAACGGGCAGCACCTTTATCGGAACGACGTATCCTAGTAAGGATGCTGACATGAAAGGTGCAGAAGAAGATTATCTGGAACTGGAAAAGAAGCTGGATGAGCAGATACGGCAGATGGAGTCCACACATCCCGGCTATGACGAATACCGTTACCAGTTGGACGAAATTGGGCATGACCCTTATCAACTGATCTCTCATCTGACTGCCGTATATGAGCAGTTCACCAGAGGACAGGTGAAAACCGTCATCAAGTCGCTGTTTGAGCAGCAGTATCTCCTGAAAGTCTGGGAAACGATAGAGATTCGCACACGCATGGAAACCAGAGTAGGGATTCGGCCAACGATTGACGCTTTTGGAAACGTCAGCATGGAAACCTATACCTATCAGGAAAAAGTGGAGTATGAGTACAAAATCCTCAACGTCCTGCTGAAGAACAAGGGCTTTGACACCATTGCCAGAAAGAACATGGATCGGAAGCAGACTGGGCGGTATGATGCCTACAATCTGACCTATGGCAATCGCCCGGAACTGTTTGGCGCAGGCTCACCTACATACAGCGGCGGCACAACAGGAAGCATTGGCTCTGGCGGTTCGGGTGGAACAGGCGGCAGTTCCGGCGGTGGTTTCCGATATGATATTCCAGAAGAAGCCCTGTCGGATGAAAAGTTTGCAAGGATGATTGCAGAAGCCGAAAAGTATCTGGGTATGCCGTATGTGTGGGGCGGAAGTTCGCCCAGCACCAGTTTTGATTGCTCTGGCTTTGTCTGCTGGGTCATAAATAACTGCGGCAATGGCTGGAATGTCGGACGCACGACAGCAAACGGACTGCGCGGCAAGTGCAGCTACGTTTCTCCTGCAAATGCACAGCCGGGTGACTTGATCTTCTTTGAAAAAACCTATAATACCGTTGGTGCGTCGCACGTTGGCATCTATGTCGGCAACGGCATGATGATCCACTGCGGTGATCCGATTTCTTATACCAGCATCAATTCGACCTACTGGCAGAACCACTTCCTTGGTTTTGGCAGAATCAAGTAGAGGAAAGGAGAGAAGCTAGATGAGCAAAAAGCTGAAGAAGTTTTTGAATGATGCAGAGAAAACCGAAAGCAAGATCGCGGAACTGGAAGAGTACCTGAGAAATGTCCGGGCGGCACAGAAAAAAGAAGAGGACAATGAGATCGTCCGGGCTATCCGCAGCACAAAGCTGGGTGGGCGTGACCTGCTGGCATTGCTGGAAAATATCCAGGCGGGGAATGTGACGTTCCAGACAACTGTAAACCACGAGAACAAGACTTCGGAAGAAGCAGAAATGGAGGATGCGATTGCGAAAGATGCTTAAAAAGCTGGGTGTTGTGATTCCCAGTGCAGTGCTGACCCTGCTGATGGCGGTAGGCTTTTCCACTCCGGCATTTGCCTATGTGGAGCCGGAAGTCAAGGAAGAGCCTGCACAGGTCATTGAGGAAGAGGAACCCACCGAGGAAGAAAAGATTCCGTTCACTATTGCGGGCAACGGCGAGGTGGAGGATAACATCACAGACGATTCCAGTAAGGAGTTCTTCACGGTCAAGACCAAGGGCGGCAATACCTTTTTTCTGGTGATCGACCGGGCAAGGAACAGCGAGAATGTGTATATGCTCTCCATGATCGACGAATACGATTTGCAGGAGTTTCTGACCGATGAGGAACGCAACGGCAAGGAAGAAGAGAAGCCGGCAGTCGTGCTGCCGGAAACCAAACCTGAGCCGGAACCGGATGTCGAGATCGAAGAGCCGGAACAGGACGATGGAAAGCTGACCAAGATTCTGGCAATCGTATTTGTTATGGGTGTAGGCGGTGCAGGCACATTCTTCTATTTCTACATTTATAAGCCGAAGCAGAGTGAGCCGGAAGTATCGAAAGAAAATCTGGAATATGAAGCTCTGCCGACAAAGAATGAGGATGAGGAAGCAGGGCAGGACGCAGAAACCGAAGAATAATAGAAAAACCGTATAATCTAGTGGTGCAGGGATGGTCTGATTCGGACTGTCCCTGCTTTTTTCAAACAAGCAGGAGGATACATGAAATATCTTGTGATAGCAGAAAAGCCGAGTGTGGCACGTTCCATCTCGAAAGTGATCGGTGCATACAAACATGAGGACGGGTATCTGGAGGGTGGGGATTGCGTGGTGAGCTGGTGTCTGGGGCATCTGGCAGAGTATGCAGCCCCGGAGTATTACGATGAACGCTATAAAAGCTGGCGGTTTGATGATCTTCCGATTCTCCCGGAAGAATGGAAATTGTTGGTTTCGGAAGATAAGAAAGCGCATTTCAATATCCTGCGAAAGCTCCTCCGAAGCAAAGATTTTGATTATGTGGTAAATGCCTGCGACGCAGGGCGTGAGGGCGAAGCAATATTTCGCCGTGTGTACGGTCTGGCAGGCAGCAAACTCCCGGTCAAACGGCTGTGGATCAGCAGCATGGAAGATTCCGCTATCCAGCAGGGCTTTGATTCCTTAAAGGATGGCGCAGAGTATGACAGCCTGTTTGCCGCTTCGGAGTGCAGGGCAAAGGCAGACTGGCTGATTGGTATGAACGGCACACGGGCTTTTACCAAGAAATACGGCAGGCGGCAGAACATTGGACGGGTGCAGACTCCGACACTGGCAATGCTGACGGAACGGCAGAACAAAATCCAGAACTTTGTGAAAGAGCCGTATTACAAAGTAGAAATCACAGGAAATGGCATCGTGGCAGAATCGGAACGGATGGCACAGGAGCAGGATGCGGATACCATGCAGGCAGCTTGTGATGGTCAGTGTGCCGTAGTTGGCAGCATCGAGCGCAAACGGAAAGAACAGTCTGCGCCGAAGCTGTATGACTTAACGACCTTGCAGCGAGAAGCTAACCGCTATTATGGTTTTACCGCCAGTCAGACTTTGAAGATCGTACAGGAATTGTACGAAGAAAAGCTGGTGACATACCCGCGGACGGACAGCCAGTACATCACGGAAGATATGCAGCAGACCATGGCAGATTTGCTCAAACACTATGGCGGCGAAGCAGATGGAGTAAAGCAGGTGGTCAATAACAAAAAGGTCACTGACCACCATGCGATTCTGCCGACACTGGAAAGCTGCAAGCGTGGGTCAAACAGCCTGTCCGGGGATAAGGAAAAGGTCTTTGCTCTCATCGTCTGGAAGATGCAACAGGCAGTACAGCCGCCATACATCTATGAAGATGTTCTGGTAACAGTATGCTGTCAGGACAGGAAATTCACTGCAAAATACAAAAATGTCTTGCAGGCGGGACATACCGCAATGCCTGTTCCGTTTGCAGAACAGGAAAAAAGCAAGGATATGGCATTCCCCAAGAAACTGGAACAGGGCGAGGTGATTCCTGTGGTAAGTGCGGAGAAAAAGCAGGGCTTTACATCCCCGCCGAAAGCATTTACCGAAGACACCCTGCTTTCTGCAATGGAAAGCGCAGGCAACAAGGAGTTTGAAAAAGACACGGAAAAGAAAGGACTGGGAACACCTGCGACCCGTGCAGCGATTCTGGAAAAGCTGGTATCTTCCGGCTATGTGGAACGCAAAGGCAAGCAGATTCTTCCCAGTGCAGAGGGAGTTACGGCAATCGCAAATATCCCGGATTACCTGAAATCGGCCAGCATGACCGCTGAGTGGGAAAATGAACTGCTGCGGATGGAACGGGGCGAAACAAAGCCCGCCGACTTTATGAAGGGCATCGGTGGATTGCTGGAACGAATGCTGGCAGACCTCCGGCAAATTCCGACCGTACAGGAATTACCTATTTATAATAAGGTATCTATCGGGAACTGCCCGGTATGTGGAAAGCCCGTCTGTGAAGGCAAGCTGAATTTCTATTGCTCTGACCGGGACTGTAAATTTGCCCTCTGGAAAGAAAGTAAATACCTTTCCGGCATGAAAAAGACGCTCACAAAGAAGATGGCAACTGACCTTTTGAAGAAAGGACGTACCTATGCAAAAGACTTCTACTCTGCCAAAAAGGACAAGACCTTTGCCGCAGACCTTGTTATGGCAATAGAAAATGGCAGGGCGCAGTACAGTCTTGAATTTCCGAAAACACCAGCTAAGAAGTAAGGAGGGAACGATTGGCGAAATTTAACGATATTCGGGAACTTGCCCAGCAGAACGCACGGTGGGTAAGCAATTCTCCGAAAGACTGGATGAACTATCTAGATGTGGCGGCACGGCTGTACCGCTATTCGTTCAAAGATACTCTGCTGATCCATGCCCAGCGTCCTGATGCGACCGCCTGTGCAGAGCTGGAAGTCTGGAACAAGAAAATGAACCGCTGGGTAAACCGTGGCGCAAAAGGCATTGCGCTTTTGGACGATGCCAGCCCACGGGCAAAGCTGCGCTATGTGTTCGACATTGCGGACACGCATTTGGTGCAGGGCGGCAGAACGCCGATCCTCTGGCGCATTGATGATTCGGAACACCAGCAGATGATCCTCGACCATCTGGCAGATACTTATGCTCTGACGCAGACGGACAGCATGAATGCTGCGCTGATGGAACTGGCACAGCAGTTGACCGCTGAAAATCTGGAAGAAGCGATGGAGGGTCTGGAATATGAGGTGGCAGACACTTTTCTGGAAGGACTGGATGAAGATAACCTCCGTGTCCGTTTCCGGGAGTTAATGACCAACAGTATTTTCTATACCCTTTCCCGACGCTGCGAACAGGAACCGCTGGAAGTGCTGGACGATGAGGATTTTATCCGTATCGTGGATTTCAACCAACTTCCGGTCTTGACCTTCCTGGGCAATGCCGTTTCGGAACAGTGTGAAGCAGTTCTCCGTGACATCGGACGGGAAATGCAGAAAATTTACCGAAAAGAAGTCACAGAACATCTTGCAAAAACTGCCGACAGCTTGTATAATACCAGTACGGACTTTAGCACATTAAAGCACGAAACTGAAACGAACATCACTGAAGGAGGAAAACCGTATGGAACTGACTTATCACCGCAAGGGGGACTACCTGTTTCCGAACCTGACCGTACAGGACGAGCCGATGAGCATTGGGAAGTACGGGATGCTGCGCAGGACTTATCTGAGGGAAAACAAGAAGAACTGGTATCAGAGTATGCTGATGAGCGGCAGGCTGAATCAGCATCTGGCGCAGATCGACGAGCAGGCGGAGAACCGGATGGAAGAACTGATCGAGAGCCTGAACGAGAAGTATCCGGCTCCGAACAAGGAAACCGAACAGATGGCATGGGTGGCACATCAGAACAATCTGACCGCGATGGCGGAAGAGATCGTGCTGAAGGAATTGGTGTACAACTAACCGCTGACACAACCGAACAGGATTTGAGCGAAGCAGAGGAAGAAATTGCCTCTGCTTTTTCTCTGCCCAGTCTGCCGACCGTGGAACAGCAGATTCGGGCAATCGAAGCCCCGATGCAGGCCCAGTATGCCGATGAGATCACGATTCCGGCAGAAGTTGTGGATGAAATCCTGCGGACGGGAAGCAATCGAAGCAAAAGCCAGCTCCGCCTTATCTATAACTTTATGACCGAACAGACCCCGGAAGAGTATACCGCTTTCGTCAAAAAAGAGTATGGCGAGGGCGGCAAGGGCTTTGAGATCGGTGGCACAAAATATGCGGTCTGGTTCGATGAGTTGGGTATGCAGATTGCCGTTGGCGATACGGTTCGGAACGACCCCAAAAACAAAGCATTTCTGTCCTGGGAAGATGTCAGCGGCAGAATCCATCAGCTTTTGCAGCAGGGAGAGTACGCACCAAAGTCTGTCCTGGATGCAGCCCGTGGCAATGCTCTGCATGAACACGCAGAAGCCCTGAGCTATATGGAACGCGATATGGCAGAGGGCGTGGCAGAGATGGTCTTTGCCGATACGTCCATCTTCTCCGGCGGATACCCGGAACTTACAGAACGACTTGCAAAGTTGATTGACCAGCCGGAATTTCTGGCTGACCTGAACGAACGTCTTTTGGGACTGGCAGAAGCCTACGCCGAAGATAAAAGCGTGATGCGGATGCCGTTCTATCGCCCGGACAAAGTATCCGAACAGTTTCAGAAGTTTGCCCTCCCGTTCCAGACGTATCAGGCAAGAGAGGGCTTTCAGTGGAATGAGCAGGAAGTCTTTATCACGGAAGATGAGATCAATGCTTTCCTTGCAGGCGGCGGGCCGTATTCGGATGGCAGGCTGGCAACGTACAGTTTCTTCCTTACCCATACAGAGAAAGCAGAACGCGCGGCATTTCTGAAAGACCGATACGGTGTGGGCGGCAGCAGTCATGCACTTTCCCGTGCAGATAATTCCCATGCCAGCTATGACGGCAGAGGTCTTGAACTGGCACGGGGCATCTATGGAAAGCCGGATGCGCTGGTAAAGCTGAACTGGAATCAGGCGGCTGAACGAGTTGCAAAGCTCATTGACCAGAGTTTGTATCTGAAGCCTGCGGATTACAGCCGGATGCCGAGTTACGAGCGTGAGCAGATGGCAAATCGGGTAATCGGTTTCTACCATCGTCTGCCCGATGAAGTAGAGCGTCCATTTAAGCGGGAATTGCTGAATGAGGATGCCAGAAAGAAACTGCCCACCATGCTGGCTGACCCGGAACAGGCGGTAGAGCTTCTGGAAAAGATGGATGCAGCACTTCTTTCCGTGCCGCTGGATTCCCCGGAATATGCGGAAAAATCAAGGACGGTTGCTGAACTGCACCAGTATGTTGAGGGAACGTACACGATCTTCCCGGAAAAGAAAAAGGCTGTTGAGATTTCTGTTTCTGAGACAGGACAAATATCGCTTTTCGATATTTGGGCGCAAGAACAGGAATCGAAAGAGCATTCAACCACCGCAGTGGTTGAAGAACCCCAGAAGCAGGCGGCAAAGTACAGCAGAAATGTCGGGGATTATCTCTATCTGGAAGATGACCGCCTTTATAAAATCGAACGTGTTACGGATTCTCTGATCTATCTGAAAGATATGGAGCGTCCTGCATGGGCGGCGCGGGTGCTTCGACCGAACCAGTATGATGCAGAACTGGCAAAGAATCCGCTGAATGATTATCTTCTGGCAGGGCAGGAATCTGCATTGAAAGATAGTCGCTGTGTTTACAAAGAATGTCTGTATTCCATGCTGGATGCGGTGCAGCAGAGTGAAATCTATCCGTATCTCCGCGACCGCGATGTGGATGCAGACGAAGCGGAAAAGGAACTTCGGAACAAGATTGACGAGCTATTAGAGCAGAATGCGAAAACTGCTCCGCTGTATCTGGAAGCAAGCCAGAACTGGGAAAACTTCAAAGACTGGTTGGTAGAAGATATTTTCCAGCGCACCTATCAGGACGTTATTACGGACAGACGGGATGCCGTTGCACTGTATCAGGATAGCAAGGACGCACCGCAGTGGGTGCGCGGCATTATGGTTCCGTATGCAGCGGAAGAAAAGGCCGTTGAGCCGACCTTGCAGCCCCTGCCGCTGGATGCCGTAAACGAATATAACGCGCTGAAAGAGCGTTACCCGGATGCTCTGGTCGGCTATGAGCAGTACAGCAACTTTGAGTTCTACGGCGAGGATGCAAAGCGCGTTTCAGAACTTCTTGGCAGCAAGCTGTTGGAAAAGGAAACCGCACTCGGCAAGGTTGAGGTGTCTGGTTTTCCACGTGAACAGTGGGCTTTTCAGGCAATGAAGCTCTGGAAGCAGGGGGAGAGCGTCTATCTGTCCGGCCAGCAGGAAGATGGAACCCATGCGCAGACAAAGTATTTCCGCAGAGAGGAATATCTGCCAGTCAATACCATCATTGAACTGGACGATAGAGAGTTCCGTGTGGATTCGGTCAACTTTGAGCAGGGGACGGTCAGCTTGCAGGACATGACCCTTGCGAAAGAAGCCCGGTATCCGATCTTCCGAACGGAACCGCTGGAGTACATTCGGCATCTGTACGAACAGGCCGACGTGCCGATGAAAGAAGCGATAGAAACCACAGTCTTTACTGCTCTACACAATGCTGGTGTGGCTTACGAGGATTTTTCCCCGGAGCAGATGGATGTGATCTATTCGGTGGCAGAATCGGGCGGCGAGTTAGAAGAACTGCTGAATCCCGACTTCTCGCCGGAACAGATGCAGCTGATCGCGGATGTGCAGACCCGGACAGATGCCATCCATCGTTCGGCAGTGGACGATGTTTTGAATCCTCTTACCAGTAGGCCTATGACCCCGGAAGAGGTCAACCAGGCACGGAAAGAAAAGAATCTTCCACTGGATACCGATACCGTACAGAAGCCGCCTGCACAGCCGAAACAGGAGCCTATCAATTTCCACATCACAGACGATGATATTGGCGCAGGAGGAGCCAAGACAAAATTCAAAGCAAACATCGAAGCCATCCGGCTGCTGCAAACGCTGGATGCAGAACAGCGGCAGGCAACCGCAGAAGAACAGGAAGTTCTTTCCCGGTATGTCGGCTGGGGCGGCATTCCGCAGGCATTTGATGAGAAGAATGCAGACTGGTCGAAAGAGTATGCGGAACTGAAATCTCTGCTCCCGGCAGATGAGTACAGCGAAGCGAGGGCATCTACGCTGAATGCTTTCTACACTTCTCCCACGGTAATCAAGGCAATGTATGAAGCCCTTTCCAATATGGGACTGAGCAAAGGTAATGTGCTGGAACCGTCCTGTGGTGTCGGCAATTTCATGGGTCTTGTGCCTGAAAGCATGGAAAACATCAAGATGTATGGTGTAGAGCTGGACAGCGTATCAGGGCACATTGCACAGCAGCTTTATCAGAAAAACAAGATTGCCGTGCAGGGCTTTGAAACGATGCAGTTCCCGGACAGCTTCTTTGACTGTGTGGTAGGCAACGTGCCGTTCGGCAATTACAAAGTGCCGGATAAGCGGTATGACCGCCACAACTTCCTCATCCATGATTACTTTATTGCAAAAAGTCTTGACCTTGTTCGTCCGGGCGGCGTGGTGGCGGTAGTCACTTCCAGCGGTACGATGGATAAAAAGGATTCCTCTGTCCGAGAGTATCTTGCCAACCGTGCCGATCTGGTCGGTGCAATTCGCCTGCCAAACAATGCGTTCCAGCGCAATGCGAACACAAGTGTTGTAGCTGACATTTTGTTCCTGCAAAAGCGTGACCGGGCGGCAGTGGAGCGGGCAGAGTGGGTAGACCTTGGCACAACGCCGGAGGGATACCCCATCAACCAGTATTTTGAGCAGCATCCTGAAATGGTGCTGGGTGAGATCACGACTGAAAGTACACAGTACGGCAAACAGAAAACCACGGTCAAGCCCATCGAGGGCGCAGACCTTGCACAACAGTTGAAAGCAGCCGTTGAGAACATCCATGCGGAAATCACTGAGCCGGAAATCACGGACGATGAACTTGACCAGAACGCAGAACCGCTCCCGGCAGACCCGAACGTGAAGAATTTCAGTTACACCAACGTGGATGGACAGGTTTATTACCGTGAAAACTCCTATATGAACAAGGTTGACCTGCCTGCGGTCACGGCGGAGCGTGTGCTGGGAATGATCGCTCTGCGGGAAACCACACAGAAATTGCTGGACTGCCAGTTGCACGATGGTACAGATGCCGAAGTGGAACTGCTGCAAGGAAAGCTGAAAGACCAGTATAAGCGGTTCACAGCGCAGTATGGTCTGATCAACAGCACCGCAAACAAACGGGCATTCCGGCAGGACAGCAGCTATTGTCTGCTGGCATCTCTTGAGATTCTGGATGAGGATAAAAACCTCAAGCGGCTGGCAGATATTTTTACCAAGCGCACCATTCGCAAGCCGGAACCTGTGACCTCTGTGGATACGCCGAGTGAAGCCCTGGCACTCTCCATCGGAGAAAAAGCAAAGGTCGATGTGCCGTTTATGGCTGAACTTTGCGGAAAAACAGAGCAGGAAGTGACCGAAGAACTGGCGGGCGTTATCTTCCGCAATCCTGTCACACAGGCGTGGGTGACGGCGGACGAATATCTGTCCGGCAACGTCCGGGAAAAGCTGGCAACGGCAGAAACCTTTGCCGCAAACCACCCGGAGTATCAGGTCAATGTCGAGTATCTCAAGCGGGTACAGCCGAAAGATTTGAATGCTTCGGAGATTGAAGTGCGGCTGGGTGCAAACTGGATCAAGGCAGAGTACATTACGGACTTCATGGAGCAGGTATTCAAAACGCCGAGTTACTATATCGGAAGTTCCATCAAGGCTACCTATTCGGAAATCAGCGGCGCATGGAACATCAGCGGAAAGTCACTTGACCGGAGTAATCCCCGTGTGACGAACACCTATGGCACAATGCGGGTCAACGGCTATCGACTGCTGGAAGATGCGCTGAATCTCCGGGATACCAAAATTTACGATACCATCTATGAGGATGGAAAAGAAAGGAGAGTGCTGAACAAAAAAGAAACCATGCTGGCGCAGCAGGCACAGGAAGCGATTCGAGATGCGTTCAAGCAGTGGATTTTCAAGGATTTAGACCGCAGAGAGGAACTTTGCAAGGTCTACAATGAGCGGTTCAATGCGATTCGTCCCCGTGAATACGATGGCAGTCACATCAAGTTCGTGGGCATGACCCCGGAAATCAGCCTGATGCCGCACCAGAAAAATGCAGTGGCGCATATCCTGTATGGCAATAATACGCTGCTGGCGCATTGTGTGGGTGCTGGCAAGACCTTCCAGATGATCGCTGCCGGCATGGAAAGCCGCCGTCTGGGTCTGGCGCAGAAGAATCTTTATGTTGTGCCGAACCATCTGACGGAACAGTGGGGTGCAGACTTCCTGCGGCTGTATCCGAATGCCAATGTGCTGGTGGCAACGAAAAAGGATTTCGAGCCATCCAACCGAAAGAAGTTCTGTTCCCGGATTGCCACGGGCGATTATGATGCTATCATTATCGGGCATTCGCAGTTTGAGCGGATTCCGCTTTCCCCGGAACGGCAGAAATCCATGATCGAGCGGCAGATTCAGGACATTACCTTTGCGATTGCAGAAGCAAAGGCAGAGGACGATGGCAAGAGTTTCACGGTCAAGCAGATGGAGAAAACAAAGAAAACTTTGCAGGCAAAACTTCAGAAGCTGAACGACCAGAGCCGCAAGGATGATGTAGTTACATTTGAGCAGCTTGGTGTTGACCGCCTGTTTGTGGACGAGAGCCATTTTTATAAAAATATGTTCCTCTACACAAAAATGCGGAACATCGCTGGTATTGCTCAGACCGATGCACAGAAGTCCTCGGATATGTTTGCAAAATGTCAGTATCTCGATGAAATCACTGGCGGCAAGGGTGTGACCTTTGCAACAGGTACGCCTGTATCGAACAGCATGGTAGAGCTGTATACCATTATGCGCTACTTGCAGTATGACACCTTGCAGAAACTTCATCTTGGACATTTCGATAGCTGGGCGGCTTCGTTTGGCGAAACCGTAACGGCAATCGAATTGTCCCCAGAGGGAACGGGCTACCGTGCAAAGACGCGGTTCGCCCGGTTTTTCAATCTCCCTGAATTGATTTCACTGTTCAAGGAGTCCGCAGACGTACAGACGGCAGATATGCTGAATCTGCCTGTGCCAGAAGCAGAGTACATCAATGAGGTGCTGAAACCCAGTGAAACGCAGCAGGAAATGGTGAGCAGCTTTGCCGACCGTGCAGAGCGTGTGCGGAACGGAAATGTCGATCCGAGAACCGATAATATGCTCAAAATCACGAACGACGGCAGAAAGCTGGCCTTGGATCAGCGGCTTATCAATGACCTGCTGCCGGATGAGCCGGAAAGTAAGGTCAACCTCTGCGTGGAGAATGCCTATCAGGTATGGGAAGAATCCACGCCCGACAAATCCACCCAGTTGATTTTCTGCGACTTATCGACCCCGAAAGCAGACGGAACATTCAATGTGTACGATGATGTCCGGGAAAAACTGGTGGCAAAGGGAATCCCCCGTGAGGAGATTGCTTTTATCCATGAGGCAAATACCGAAACCAAAAAGGCAGAACTGTTTGCAAAGGTGCGCTCCGGTCAGGTGCGTATCCTGCTTGGTTCGACCCCGAAACTTGGTGCTGGTACAAACATTCAGGACAGACTGATTGCCCTGCATCATCTGGACTGCCCGTGGAAGCCCTCTGATCTGGAACAACAGGAAGGACGCATTCTTCGTCAGGGAAACCGCAACCAGAAAGTGAAGATTTTCCGTTACGTCACAGAGAATACGTTCGATTCGTATATGTGGCAAATTCTGGAAAATAAACAGAAGTTCATCTCGCAGATCATGACCTCGAAATCTCCTGTTCGTGCCTGCGATGATGTGGACGATACCGCGCTGACCTATGCAGAAATCAAAGCATTGGCAACGGGAAATCCCTACATCAAGGAAAAGATGGATTTGGATATTCAGGTCAGCAAGCTGAAGCTGATGCGGGCCAACCACACCAGCCAGATTTACAGCCTGGAATCGGATATTGCACGGCGGTATCCGGCAGAAATCACGGCAGCGAAAGAGCGCATAGCAGGTCTGAAAGCTGACCTTGCAGTGGCAAAGCCGTTGCTGGAACAGGACAAGGAGAAGTTCTCCATCACGGTGGAGGACAGGGTTTATACCGACCGCAAGGAAGCAGGCTCGGCAATTCTTGCAGCCTGTGCCGCAATGAAGATCGCTAAGACAGAGGGGCAAATCGCAGATTTGGGAGGGTTTGCAATCAGTTCCCGGTTTGATGCGTTCGCCCAGACATTCAAGCTGACCATCAAGCGGCAGAGCAGTTATACGATTGAACTTGGCAGTGATCCGGCTGGCAATATCCAGCGTATTCTCAATGCGCTGGCATCTATCGAAAAGACACTGCCGCAGGTGGAGCGCAGATTGGAAACCTTACAGCAGCAGTTGGCAGAAGCAAAGGAAGAAGTGCAGCGTCCGTTCCCGCAGGAGACGGAATTAAACGAAAAATCTGCACGGCTTGCAGAATTGAATGCCCTGCTGGATATGGACGAAAAGGGGGATGATGCGGCTCTTGGCATGGATGAGGAAGTAACGGATAGCGAACTTCCTGCGCCGAAACGTGAGATTGAGCGGAGTGCAGACAGCGTAAAACGTCCGTCGATCCTTGCACAGCTTCACGAAAAGCAGGCAGAACGCATGGCAGAGCCGAAACCGCAGAAAAAGAAAAGTCACGATATGGAACTATAACTGAGAATGCCCCGTCAGATCTCCGAAAGGGAATCTGATGGGGCAGATTTTGTAAAGGAGGGCATTTGCTGACATTAACACCGATCAATCTGAAAACTGCAAACGCATTTGTGCAGCAGTATCACCGCCATCATAAGCCGACAAGAGGACACAAGTTTTCCATCGGAGTTTCAGACAGTGGTTCACTGGTGGGTGTGGCAATATGCGGCAGACCTGTTGCGCGGCGGCTGGATGATGGCTATACGCTGGAAATCAACCGCCTTTGTACGGATGGTACACCGAATGCTTGCAGTATCCTCTATGCTGCCGCATACCGGGCGGCAAGGGCAATGGGCTATACAAAGGTTGTCACTTATATTCTGGACACCGAAAGCGGCGTATCGCTCAAAGCTGCCGGATATGTTTGTGATGGCCGTGCTGGAGGATTGGAATGGAACGGCGAGAGAAAACCGAAGCTGGCGAACCAGTATCCGTATCAGATGAAAACTAGATGGGTCAAAAAAATCGAAAAGGAGGGCATGAATGGCAGATAAGCGGGCAGACCAGCTCAAAGAAATCACGGAACGGTTGGAGCAGGGCGTAAAGGACATTTTTACTTCGGAAATGTATACGAAGTACCTGCTTACAATGTCGAAATTCCACAATTACAGCTTCAATAATACGCTGCTGATCGCAATGCAGCGTCCAGATGCTACGTTGGTGGCTGGGTACAATGCCTGGAAAAATAAGTTTAACCGCTATGTGAAAAAGGGTGAAAAGGGCATCCAGATCATCGCGCCTGCCCCGGTAAAGGAACGGGAAGAGAGGGAGAAAATCGACAAGGACACCGGGCTTACGGTGCTGAATGAGAGCGGGGAGCCGGAAATCGAAGTGGTGGAGAGGGTGATTCCCCGGTTCCGGGTAACAACGGTTTTCGATTATGCCCAGACAGACGGAGAACCGCTGCCTACGCTGGAAGTGAATGAACTGACTGCCCGTGTCAAGGATTATACCCTGCTGAAAGAGGCAATCGAACAGGTATCTCCTGTGCCAATTCGTTTTGGAGAGATCGAGGGCAACGCAAAAGGTTATTACAGCCACGTGGACAAAGAAATCTGTGTTCGTGCCGATATGGGTGAGAGCCAGACCATCAAGACGATGATCCATGAGGTTGCTCATGCCATGCTGCATGACAGCGACCAGATGAAACAGCGCGGCGAGGAAAAAGACCAGCTTACCAAAGAAACAGAAGCGGAAAGCATTGCATTTACGGTTTGCTCGGCACTTGACATTGATACTTCGGACTACTCGTTCCCGTATGTAGCAAGCTGGGCAAGCGGCAAGGAACTGAAAGAATTGAAAGATTCGATGGATACGATTCGATTGACCGCTGCTGATTTTCTTGAAAAACTGGAAACGGCGGTGGCAGAAAGGAGTGTGGAGCGCATGACGGCGATGGAATATGCTGAAAAGCTGATTGCGGACAAGGAACGGGACAAAACCGTTTTTGACAACAGCCAGCGAAATCTCATTGTAAACTTTGCTTACAAGCTGGATGACCGGGCGGCAACGGAAGAACTTGCCAACAATCTGGCGGCTGCGGTTGCGGCTGAAAACACGGAAGAAATCAATCGCCTGATGTGGGAAGCAGAGGAGAAGATCGAAAGTCTGCCGGATGGCATGATCGGTCTTTCGGAAATGCACGAATATGGGTATCTGAAAGATGATGTTCTTCCGCTGACAAAGGAAGGCGCACGGGAGTGGCATCGGCTGGGCGAACGGATTTACCCGCTGTTTCAGGATGGCACGGCAGGAGATTTCGCCAGTCAGGAAGAGATCGAACAGCATGATGGCATCTTCGGAATCAAGGCAGACGCATGGAGTGCAATTTTGCTGGAAAAGAACGAAGAGTATCTGGAAGATGAGTATGCCCGCCCGGACGCTGCACTGACGGTGATAAGCCGGGAGCAGGCTCTGCGCCTGTTTGATGAGGGCAAGCAGATTTATCTTATCCGCGTTAGTCCATGGCCGGTTCTTGTCACAGGGCGTGAAGAAATCGAGCGGGGAAGTGACTATTTCCAGATTGCCCAGGAAGATTTGGAAAAGGACAAGCAGAAAGCAATGGAAAACAGCGAAAAAACACCCGTTGAAAAGCTGGCGGCAGACCTTGATAATTTCGCATTTGACTTCGATTTCTACCACTATAAAGATAGCGTGGAGGATCGGGAACAGGCAGTTGAAGCACTGAAAGAACAGATTCAGGCTGGGGATATTCAGCCGATCCGGGAATGGCTGCAAGTTGCAGTGGAGGAATCAGAGGGAGAGTCCGCAGAAAAGGCGGCAGAGCTGATAACCCGGCTGGATGCGTTGGTCAAGGAGCAGAAGCTGCTTTCCGGCAGTGAAAAGCAGTTTGGCATCTACCAGATCACTGCCCGTGACCCGGAACACGACTATCGCTTTATGAATCTGGACTTTGTAAAACGGCATGGGATGGAAGTGAACCGTGCAGACTATGAGCTGGTCTATACCGAGCCTCTTACGGAAAAAGATACACTTGAAGCCATTTACGAACGCTTCAATATCCAGCGTCCAACGGATTTTACCGGGCATTCGCTTTCCGTCAGTGATGTTGTGGTGCTGAACGATGGCAAGTCGATCAAAGCCTGCTATGTGGACAGCATCGGCTTTGCAGAGTTGCCGGATTTTTTCAAGGAAAGAAAGATGGATTTAAAGAAAGAAACGATTCTGGATGAACAGTTGCAGGAAATTGAAATCTTTGATAAGCCCGGTCTTTTCAGCAACAGCAGACTGCGGGATGAGGATGTGCCGGATGGATTGTACCGCTATGACCTGCGCGGGTCGGACTATGATCCGGGGCAGCCGATTCTGGTGGAGAAAACGGTGATCGTAAACCATGCGGCATCTGTTCTGATGGCAGAAGAACTTGACCTTGGCGCAGGCGGTCGGCTGGAACTGGGCGAGGAAGGGCTGAACTTCACGGGTGGATTGCTGACTGTGCGGGAGTTTATGGAAGAACAAGAGCATAAAAAGGATGGCTTAATACACGGTGACTCCGACCAGATTGCAGTTGAGGGTCATGTTGGTACATGGTATGCGATTGATGAAACGGAGGTCGGCGGCGAGAAGTTCTTCCTGCTGGAGCATGAGGAATACGGGGATGAAGCTGCCTGCGTTGCGGTCAATGAGCAGGGAAAACTTGTGGCAGAAGATTTGTGGAATGGCTTTGATGAGGATTTCCAGGATGCCGTAAAGGAGTATCTTGCTGAAAAGAATCCGACTTCACAAAAAGAAGAACAGGTTGTGCCTGTGGAGGAGGAAAGCCGCACGGATGATTCGGATGTCCCGGTCTATTACGAATCTTTCGGCTATGCAGCAGAGAATGGTGAAGTGGATTTGTACCGCATTTCCAGACAGCTCAATGAGGAGTGTAGAAACGCCATTGAAGAAGCGATTGCAGACAACTTCGACGGAATGAACCTTGCAGATGATGCTACGAAGTCCGTCGTTGAACAGTTTGGCATGGAGCGTATGGGCTATATTCTGGCGTATACGCTGAATTATAACAATCACGATGGACGGTATTCGCACAGCAATAAGGAATGGGCAGAGACCACCTGTAAAGGAGAACGCGGTAACAACATTCGTCCTGACTGGATCGTGCGCAGTCACCCGGCTGTGCTGAACGGATTTGTGGATATGTACCGCAAAGAACTTGAGGCTGAACAGCAGAGGGAGCCGGAAAAGCCTTTTGTGCAGCAGTTCTATGTTGTGACAGATTTGCAGACCAATCCGATGCAAATTGAGAAGTTCGGGGATCTCGATGATGCAATGTCTTGCTATCAGCAGGTTCCGAACTTTCATCTAAAAGCCCTTGGCGTAGAGAAAACGCCTGACCCACTTCCGGGCGGTCTGGACATTGTGCAGTGCAAGAACGGTATCGACACGATTGTGGAGGACTACAAGAAAGTTCCGGGCTGGGATAATCCGTACATCCAGAATCATGTTGTTGCATTGGTGGCAGAAGCATTGAAAGTGCAGGATGTGGCGGTAGCCTATGAGATCAACGATGGCTATTTTTACATCCAGACCAGCGAGGACGGCTACGACTATACCTTATATAGTAAGGACTTCACAGTAATGGACGGTGGCATTGTTGAAACAGACGAGTACAGACCCGTGCAGGAAGTGATGGAAGAAGTTCTGGCAGAACACGGACACAGCGTTTCTGAGTGCGGTGTGATTAGCGCTGAATATCTTCAGGAACAGTCCTACCGTGCAGAAACACAGCGGGCAGAAGCGATGAAAGAAAAGCTGGCGGCAGAGAGGCCTGCGCCAGAAGCAAGCATCAGCTTTTATGTGGCAGAGTGTGCAGAGTTCCCAGTGATGGGTGAGTTCCATGACAATCTGACCTTGGAGCAGGCATTGGAAGTCTACGATAAGATTCCGGCAGAGCGGATGAACGGAATCAAGAGCATTGGCTTTTCCCTTGAGGATGGAAGCATCTATTCGGGAATGTTTGACCTGATGGTAGGTGGAGAAGTGCAGGCAGAAATCGTCAACCATATCCAGCATTACCGGGAAAGTCCGCTGGTGCAGAAAGCAATTTCGGATATGAAAACGCTTTTGGAAAAGCGGCAGGCAAGCAAGGAGTTAGAGGAACGCCCCAGCACCCGGCAGTCTGTTCGTGAAGCGTTGAAGAACCGCAAAAAGGCGCAGGAACAGCAGTCCAATCAGGAACAGGAAAAACCGAAGAAGGCAAAGAAGAAAGGAGAAATGGAACTGTGAGCAATGTGAAGTTTAATGCAGATGAGATGATGGTTATGGCAATGTTTGAGCAGCCGACACGGACGGAAACCATGAGATATATCGAGGAAGTTGTTCCGTTTGTCGAGGACGATGTTGAAGTTTTTTCGCTGGTAGCATCGACCATGAAAAAGATGCGCTCTATTTCGGACATGGAATTTTCCAGACTTGACCTTAAACCGTATCTTCAGGATGTGGTGGCAAAATGAATATCAATCAGTATGCGGTCTATCAGCTGAAAGAAAGTGCAGAACTTGCTGCGTATCGGTCACGTTCATATCAGTATTTGACGGAACATCATTTTCAGGTGATCGTACAAAATTATCAGCAGGCGTATTTTACAAAGTTGTTTACATCGGACACACCAGAGATGATTCGGAAACGGTTGGAAGAGCATCGACCGAAAAACTTCCGTGGTCGTCCATTTGGTGTCGGTGATGTGATTGTCATAAACCAACAGGGAGAAATCACGGCGTATTTTGTGGATAAGGACTCCCTTGTTGTGGTTGCTGGCTTTATCCGCAGTAGTAGTTCTGGCATTCTGGTTACACTTGACACGAAAAATCTTTTTATAGATGGATGTGCTGGAACGTGGATGGCAACCGAAGAATGCGTAGTAGAAAGCCAGCACTTTTTTCTGATGCAGCATGAAGTCTATAAGGAAAAAGCACCGAACGTGATTGTAGATGCTTCTGGCAAACTGGTTTCCACTGAAATCCGAAAAGGGTTGGATGAGGATGCCAGAAAAAAGATTCTGGATTATCTGCATCCACCGCTGATGGAAAAGCCGATGAACCAGAAGCCGTCACTACACCAGATGGAACATTATCAGAAGTTCTATGAGAACGGGGAATATGTTCGGGCCGTAGAATCAACTACGGAACAGAACTACAATATGATTGATGGCTGTGCCAACAATCTCCCTAAGCCCCGCATAATCAACGGACGGGAATCCGTTCTTGATAAATTGCGAATCAGGCAGATGGCACGGGAAAAGCAAAAGAGTAGCCAAGAGCAGTCGGCTGATATGGAACGGAACAGGAAGTGATGAACAAGTCCTATCCTGGAGATATAGAAATCTCTGGGATAGGACTTGTTTCCGCTTTGGCAACAAAAAGTAAAATATTTAATACATAAATCTCTCTAATGTTGACAACAATGCAGAATAAGCATATAATGAAAGTACACCAAAGGAGGGATTTGAATGCTGGATGTAAACATGATGATTGCGAACAATATTCAGAATCAACTGAAAAAGGAAAACAAGAAACAAATTGATCTGGCAGAAGGAATTGGAGTATCCCGGCAGACTATGAGCAAAATTATGAATGGAGCAAGGGCAATCAATGCGATTGAGCTTCATAAAATTTCGGAATACCTTCATGTTCCGATGGAAACCCTCATGAAAATGCCGGAACATCCGGTAGACACAAATGTTATCCATGCTTTCATGGGGCGGGTTAAGACACCGGAAGCACGAAGAGGAATCCAGATTGCAGATGAACTTTCAGATATGATTCTTTTCCATACAAAAGTGTATGAGAACGGAAAAAGAATGGAACAACCATGGGAGGATAACGAATGAAAGGTGTTTTAGAAAACAGCTTGTTTGAAACCCAGCCGCACAAGTTTGAACACCTGAATGAGTTGGCACGGCAGTTTGCAACAATCTACTGCGGAAATTCTATTGTGAAAGACAATATTTTTGCTGTAATAGAAAATTATGCACGGAAAAAGGAAATCCATTTGGAAATTCTGAGATTTCCTATCCATGATGAAGAACTATGGGCAATGACGTTCCTGAAAAAAGGAACGATTTTTGTATGTGTTAATTCAGAACTGGCGTTATGCAAACAGTTCTTTGCGGCAGCACATGAACTATATCACATTTATTGCTATGTCGAAGATGCTGACCAAAGTTATATAAAAAATGGCTCGATGCTGGATTCTGATACGGCGAATGAGACGGGAAAGACACAGGAAGATGTAGAGGCAAACGCATTTGCTGGATTGCTCCTGATGCCAGATCAGCTTTTATCGAATCAAATCGACCTGTTTGGCATAGATAAAGATGACATGGATACGGATTCTGTGCTGTCCTTGATGGATATGTTTGCGATTCCCTACAAAGCAACCGTACTGAGATTGTATGAGAGCAACTGTATCAAACGGCATAAGGCGGAAGAACTTTTTCGTGTTACAGCGGAAGATGTGGCAAAAAGGGTAGAACTGACCGGAAAAGCAAAGCGTTGGCAGCTTGATGGATCGGGGACAGAATCTTTCGGGACACTTTTAGAAAAAGCGGATTATAATACTGAGCATGACTATTTGACAGAGAGCAGAGAAAAGGAAGATTGGAAATACATCTCTGAACTGAAAAAAGAGCTTGGTATGAATTGAGAGGTGTCCGATGAAGATAGAAAAATATGCCTTGCTGGACACCGACTTTATTTCAAAGACGCATTTTATTCACGGTGACACAGAAAAATGTCTGGTAGACCTTGTCGTGGAAATGCCTGGATATTGCTTTTTCTGTCACAGCCAAATCATCAAAGAGTTGAGCCGTCATAATCAGCAGGCAATTGGTTGGTTACAACACAAAATCAGCGAGCAAAAAATACAGTGTTATACAGATGAAGAAATTCTGAATGAACTTGTAAAGATTCGTGGCGATTTCGCTTGTAGCACATATACGTTGATGTTGAAGGACGCTTGCGATGCTTTTTCAAAATCGTATTTCAAAGAACACTATCAAACGCTTGAAAATTTTGATGTTGTGACTTCTACGAAACAGGATTATTTGGAAACTCTTCAAAAAGCGGATGATGAGATTGGAAAACATAACAGCTTGGGCGAAATAAAGTCGTATGTTTTGTTACAGTTACTTTCTTTGCTGAAAGGCGAGCAGGTGTATGTGTTCTGCTCCGATGATAAGGCAGCACGAAATGGAGCTATCAGCTTCAACAATGTACGGTGTATCAGTGCATTATCGGCATTCTTGAGGTTGAAGAAAGAAATCTCGTGGACATTTGATGCAGCGGAACCATACATAAATTCTTATGTTCAGTTCTGTGGGGAACATAATCAGCAGACATTCAGAGTAATGGAAGCATCTGTTGTTGCCCGGATGCAGAGGGTTCCCTGCAAACAGGCGTTGGAAGAAATATTTCAGGATCGCTTTGTGGAATTACAAAATGGTTTCTTGAAATACAGGGACGCTTAAAGACTGAAAATAGTGCAAGAGCCACCATAGGCTTACCCCCAAAGGGTAGCCTATGGTGGCTCTTTTTTGCTTAAAGGGTCTGTTCTGTGCGTTGAATGTGATCTCGAATGTGGTGCTGCCCCAAGATGCTGTCAACATTGGCACAGGCTGTTCGCAATTCTTTTTGATAATCTTTATAATAGGTGTAGGTGTCGTATTGAGCCGCTTTCAAGGCAAGTAATCGTTCTTTTTCAAGCTTCAAATCTTTCATCTTCGGAAGTGAGCCGTCTGGATTTTGTGCTTTCAGAATCTGGGCGGCTTTTTCGTGCTTCTCAATTTCATCAGCGTGATCCTTGCGAAATTTTCCTTTGAAGCGAGCTTTCAAAAATTCATTGTAGGTGGATTTTGTGGAAAGATACTGACCCAGATAGTGGATTTGCTCATTCACAGATTTGATTTGTGTTTCGGTGTCCTTTGTCTTTTGCCGTGCATCGTGCATCTGTAATGTGATGCTATCGTAGGTTGTCTGTAAATTTTCTCTGGTATCGAATCCGTTTTCCTGAATGTAAGCTACGGTCTTTGCCATCTGCTGAAGATTGGAAATTTTGACTTTTTGAGCATAAGCTCTGCTCTGTTGAGCCTTAATACAGTTCTGCAAGTCCACAACAAGACGCAGATCAGAGCGAATGAAAAGAATGGCAATCGGGTCTGCATGGTAATCGGGCATGGTCTGTCGTTGCTTTTCTTCTTGCTCAGCAGCAAGTGCATTGGCTTCAAAAAGATTGAGCAAATAATCTTTATCAAAATTTGTGCCTAAAGAGCGACCAGAAATGTACTTCTCTCGCTCTGGATGCAGATAGCTATATCTTCCCCGATTTTCTTTCACATGAATCTTATACTTTTCAAATAACTGGCATTGAAAATCTTCAAATGAAATCGCGGAGGAAGAAATCTCTGAAACGGCATTCCGAACAAACTGCTTACGAGTCTGAAATGTTGTTTCCATTGGATTCATGCCATCAGCAATGATCTGTTCGTTTATATCTTCCAGCTCTTTCTGCCCTCGCTTTTGCAACCAGTATTCAGCTTCAGTGATTTTATGTTGAGCCGGAGAGAGAAGATCGACCTGATACAGATTTTCACGCTGGCATAGATTCATAAGTTCTTGCTGTAAGTATTTTAGATAATCTTTTGTCAGGTGATGTTTGTATCCTGCTTTGCAGTCAATGCTGCGTGTGGTGTATGACTGTGGCTCTATGTCCAGTTTCCGTAAGCTGTTGATTATGATATGAACATGGATGTTGCCACTGCCATTATGTCCATCCGTGTGAGTACAGACCAATGCTTGATGGCCGGGAAGATGATTCTTCACAAATTCAAGTCCCAGGGTTTGTGCTTTCTCGCCAGTAAGATGGTGTTCGTCTTTATCGCGCGGATCAAAACTGATGATATAGTGATGGGACTTGACTTCGTCGTATCGGTAGTTTTTTCGATACTGGTCATTGAGCATTTCGCACTCAAGATCAAAGGTGTCGGGATTGCAGTTTACTCCATTCATGTGAAATTCGCTGCGGAGCATCATGCTCCCGTTTTCATCAAGGAGCGGTTTTAAGTGTCGTTCATCATGCTGATATTTTAAATAGCAGACTGCCGCACTGTAATCAGCGTTTTTTATTGCGATGTGTTTTAACACGGCCATGATAGGTTCCCCCTAATTTGATTGCTTCCTGCCGAAGCTGCCATAATGCAGTGAGATGGCGGTTGATCTCGTCCTGCATTGACTTGGAATAGAAACCGCCAGAGTGGAAGTATTGGGCAATCTGATTTAGGTTGTTGCCGATGGCAGAATACTCAGCAATCAGTTTTTGAAGTTCGGGAAGTTCTGCAGTGATGTTGTAGTGGACTTCGATGCGTTCGTCCAGCGCACTCTTCCTGACATAAACGGCAACCGGATAGCCTGCCTGTTCAGCAGAAATGGAAATAGAAGCGTACTCGGCATCCGTAAAACGTACCATTACGTTATTTGTTCTTTTTATCTGCTCGCACTTTTTTCTTCTGCCCATAGATAGAAACTCCCTTCAAATTTATTTGCGAAGCAAATCCCGACAAGCCGTAGGCGGTCGGCTGCGACCACTTTAGTGGAAGCCAAATAGCCAAAATCAGAGATTTTGTGCGTACCGAGGGAATGGGGAAGCGGAATCCCCATCAAGATTGCCGGTAACGAAAAATCACGAAAGTGAATTTTGAGTTACTCCAGGCGAATCTTGCCCTACTTACGGTGAAGCCGTTGACTTACGCATTTTTCGGGTTCTTCTATCTTTAGAATCGGGCAGAGCGTGTTTCGCAAGGTGTTTTTGAAAAAAGACAAAAAATTTTTTGAAATACCTTGCGAAATGGCCTTTCTCCAATTCTATAAGTGAAAGAGGCTGACACACCACCCCAAAAACAGAAAGGAATGAGTGAATGACCGAAACAACTGCACGAACCTATCACACCATGGAAAGCCTGCGCCAGATGGCACAGACCGATCTCCGTAATGTGAACCGCAAGGAACTGGTAGACATCAACGAAGTGGAAATTAGAAAAGACTTGTCGCAGCGGGAGCGGATGGTCGATTTCATTTTGCAGATCAAGAACCCTTATTGCTATCTCGACAAGGGCATGGTAGTGAAGATCAGCTTTGCGGGAGAGAACCGATTAGAGGACACGCTGAAAAAATGCGCAAGGACACATCGGAAATAAAAAAAGGAGAAAGCAGAAGGAAATTTACACTTTAGCACATTAAAGCGTTGACATAAACCGCGAAATATGAGATAATGGCTTTGGGTCAAAACAGAATATGCTGATAAAGCCGATAATTTCTTGGTTTATTGTCTGAACGACAAATAGATTAGGAGGTTATCGGCTTTTTATGTTTTTTCAGGGAAATGAAAAATACAACTGTGCCACATATCTTCGATTGTCGCGTTCGGATGGCGACCAGCAGGAGAGTAACAGCATTAAAAATCAAAGAGCGTTGCTGAACGATTACATGGGTAAGCACCCGGAATTGCACAAGTTCGATGAGTATGTGGACGATGGTTACAGCGGCACAAATTTTGAACGCCCGGATTTTAAGCGGATGATGCAGGACATTGAGAAAAGGAACGTCAACTGTATCATCGTCAAGGATTTATCTCGCTTCGGCAGAAACTACATTGAAACGGGCCGTTATCTGGAAAGAATCTTTCCGTTTATGGGTGTGCGCTTTATCGCCATCAACGATCATTATGACAGTGCAGAGGAAAACGATGATAAGGGCCGTATTCTGATTCCGTTCAACAATCTTATCAATGACACCTACTGCCGGGATATTTCACTGCGCGTTCGCAGTCACTTGGATGTGAAACGAAAAGAAGGTCAGTTCATTGGCAGTTTCGCAGGGTATGGGTATCGCAAAGACCCCAAAGACAAAAATCATCTGATTATAGATGAATACGCTGCGGGCATTGTGCAGGAAATATTCAAACAGAAATTGAACGGAATGAGTTCACAGCGCATTGCCAGTCACTTGAACGAGCTGGGTGTCCTGCCGCCGAACGAGTATAAGAGAGCCAATGGATTCAACTATACCTGCGGTTTTCAGGCTGGGCTGAATCAGAAGTGGACAGTGGTTTCCGTCAATCGTATTTTGAAAAATGAATCCTATACGGGAACATTGATTCAGGGTAAACGCAGGAAAATCAATTACAAAGTAAAAAAGAGCCATGATGTTGGAAGTGAAAACTGGATTCGGGTGGAAGATGCGCATGATGCCATTATCAGCAAAGGTGAGTTCCAACAGGTACAGCAGTTGTTGGAGCTGGACACTCGTACCGCACCATCGCAGACAACAGTTTATCCATTATCAGGCTTTCTGCGCTGTGCAGACTGCGGGCAGAATATGATTCGCCGCACGGTGACAAAAAACGGAAAGAAGTATCAATACTATCACTGCTCTACCTATAAGAATGGCGGCGGCTGCACACCGCACATGATAAACAGTGAGAAGCTGACGGAAAGCGTTCTGGCTGCGATTCGGCATCAAGTGACACTTCTTGTAGAAGCGGAAAAGGTACTCTCCAATGCAGAGTTGTCAAGCGGCGAACAGATTGGCATAAAGATTCTGGACAGCCAGATCACTGCACTGGAAGCTGAATTAGAACGGTACAGTAATTTGAAAATCCGTCTGTATCAGGACTTATGCGATGATGTTGTCAGTCGGGAAGAGTACGGAGAAATGAATACTCGCTTTGCGCAGAAGATAAAAGAGGCACAGGATAAGATTCAGGAAATCCGCGAAAAGAAGCAGGAGGCATTAAAGCACGACACACTGCTTCCTACTTGGTTGGAAGAATTTAAGCAGTACGAACATATCAAAACGCTCGAACGCAGGGTCGTGGTGGAACTGATCGACCACATAGATGTTCATAGCAAAACAGAGATTGAAATTCATTTCTGCTTCGAGGATGAACTGCACAGTATCACAGAAAAATTTATGGAATATCAAGCACATCATGGAAATGAGGTGGCAGAGGAATGAAATGGGTCAGTTATACAAGGTCGATTTCCAGTAGGATCGGAGAAGAAAATCCATCCAATACGATTGCGGAGCAGAATGAGCGAATTGCACGGTATCTAAAAAAGCTTGGGTGCAACGTATCCGAAAAATACAGTGACCGAAAGAGAACAGCAGAAGCCACAGAGGGCTTTGACAAATTGGTACAGGATGGGATGGCGCGGAAATTTGATGCAGTTGTTGTGGATTCTATCTTCCGCTGCGGAAGAACCCTTCCGTTTGCCATTGAAGCACTGCAGAGGACGTTCTATCCGCTTGGTATCCAATTTGCAGTTGTGGAAGATGACTTTTGCAGCGCAGATAAAACTGCCGAAGAAGTTGCAGAGTATTTCAATGGAAAGACCATTGATAAGATTCGTTCGGAATTTATTACCAATCGCCAAAATCACTTTGAAGAAGGTACACTGACCCATCGACAGGCTAAATATGGTTATGCGCTGTCAGAAGATCGCAGAAACCTTGTTCTTAATCCTGAGAGCGCACAGGTTGTAAAGCTGATTTTTCAGATGTATCTGGAAGATATGAAAATCCCGGAAATCGCAAGAGCATTGGAGGCACAGGGCGTTCCATCTCCACAAATCCAGATGGCAAAGAAAAAAAGATCAAGAACAAAAATCAAGTGGCCGGATTCAACAATTCGCTCGATTTTGAAAAATCCACTCTATATCGGAAAGTGTACGCTGACACTGGCAAAGGCAAAGCGAGAATTGGAGGTTCCGGCGATTGTTTCAAAGACGGAATTTCAGAAAGCCCAGAAAAAGTTGGAATCTACGAGGTTGCCTTCGAGAAAAAAGGCCCGAAAAAAACCAAATCTGCTCTTCAAAAAAATCTATGACAAAGAAAGCGGAAAAGGACTGCTGTGCAGAACATCAGAAGATGAAAGCCAGCAAATCTATTCGTTTGACAAGGGGTATAGATGCTTCTCTGGAAAAGCCCCTTTCATCGAAAGCGAAAAAATCTTTCGAGAGATTCTTTCAGCTTTGGGAAAAGAAAAAATGCAAGCTGCGCGTATTGATAGGGTGCTGGACTTAAATCCTGAGAAAGTCAAGCAGTGCATGGATGCTGGACTGTTGCAGTACAGAAAAAGAGCAAATGAGATCGTTGAGTACTTGATGGCCAAGGACGATGAACGAACAGCAGTTTATCGGAAATACGAGCAGGGATTAATTTCGCTAGAACAGGTAGAGGAGTATGAACATCAGTATCAGGTGGCAGTCCAGAAGCAGGAAACGGCCTTTAAAAAAGTAATGCTGGCTGTTAATGACATAGAAAAAGCATTTAGCCATGGGAATCCCTGGTTGATGAAGTTCCGAGCGATTTCAATTCCTGAAACGCTGGAGCGCGCACATCTTAAAGAATGGCTTGACCATGTATGGATCGTAGATTTTGAACAGGTAGAAGTGATCCTACAAGAAAGTGAGTGGAAGAGATTCTTCCCGGAAGAATGGCTGAACAACGGAGAGGAAGATTGTAATGGCAAGAAAGAGTAGAAAGAATATGATGCCACAGGCCGCTGTGCAGGAGGCCGTACAGCAAAACGAAAAAGAACTTCTGCGCACGGCAGCGTATGCGCGACTGTCGGTTGAGAACGGCGGGCATGAAACAGAAGATTCCCTGCACACACAGATTTTACAAATTCATAATTATATCAGGGAAAACCCAGAACTGACGCTGACCGATACCTATGCAGACAATGGTTTTACGGGAACACGTTTTGACCGACCAGAATTTGAGCGTATGATGCAAGATGTGCGGACAGGCAAAATTCAATGCATTGTAGTGAAGGATTTATCTCGATTTGGTCGTGACTATATCGAAACGGGAAACTATCTGGAAACTATTTTCCCGATGCTCCATGTTCGTTTTATCGCCATCAACGATGATTTTGACAACATCCGGCAGTCGGATGTGGATAGTCTTGCGGTTCCCATCAAGAACATGGTAAATAGCTTGTACGCTAAGGACATTTCAAAGAAAATCAGCCTTAGTTACCAGATGCGCCGCGAAAAGGGAATCCCTACATCCTGGTGTACACCGTATGGCTATCAGTTGAACCAACAGGGAAATAAGTTTGAAGCAACTGAGGATGCGAAGTGGGTCAAACTGATCTATCAATGGTATCTTGCAGGAGTGAGTACAAACGAAATTGCCCGCAGGTTGGAATTTTTAGAAGTAGCAAGGCCGAACGAACGGCTGAATCGCAAATTACATGAGGGAGATGACCCTACCTATAATAAATGGCACCCCAGTACGGTTCTTCGTATTTTAAACAGCAGTGCCTATATTGGAGAACTGGTATCTGGGAAAACGCAAACTGCATCATACAAAGGGATTGGCCTCCATCCAGTGGAAAAGAAGGAATGGTACATTGTTGAAAACGCGCATGAAGCAATCATTCTGAAATCGGATTTTGAAAAAGTGCAGGCACGGCGGGAGCAGAATAAGGAAAAACGGGAAAGGGCGATGGCTCGTTCCAAAGCAACCAGAGAAAAGTGTTATAACCATCTATCGGGAATGGTTTACTGTGGCTGCTGCAGACGCAACATGACGTTTGAACGGCGTGTGCATGGTACGGTGAAAGAAACGCACTATGGAGTGTTCATTTGCAAAAGAAAGAAGAACACGACTCCCTGTGCCTATCATGCGGTGCCGGAGAAAATGCTGATGATGGTGGCGATGGATCAGATTCATCATCTGGTGTCTACCATGTGTGAAGAAGAAAAGCTGGTAAAAGACATGATGCGCGGCAGCAATCTGGATTCTGCCCGTTCCATCAAGATGAAAGAAAACTCTATCCTGTTTCGGATTCAGGAAGCCGAAGAACGGCGGTTGCGTTTATATGAGGACTATAAAGCTGAAATTCTGGACGAAGATGAATATAGTCAGCTAAAGGAACACTACATAGCAGAAAAGCAGCGGTTGGAACATGAACTGCAAAAGCAGCGTCAGCGCGCATTGGAACTGGAAAAGAGAATTAGAATCTGCGATGCGCAGATGGAGCGGATGCGCGGGATTCTGAATCAAAATGAATTTGATGAAGAACTGGTGCATGAACTTATCAAGAGAATCTATGTAGGAATGGACAATTCTGTGGAGGTCGAATTTAAGTGTAACGACCCCTATCAGGAAGTGCTTGCAATCATGTCGGAGGTTCAGAATGAATGATAAAATTGCAATCTATCTCCGCTTATCATTGGCAGACGGAGATTTGAAAAAGGGCAGCAAGGATGAAAGTAACAGCATTGAGAACCAACGGATGCTGCTCCACGATTACATTGGAAAGCAGGAAGATTTATTTGGCGAGATTGTAGAATATGTAGATGATGGCTATACTGGCACCAATTTTAATCGTCCGGCTTTTCAGAAAATGATCGTGGATTTGAAGCAGGGCGATATAAAAGTTATCATGGTAAAGGATTTATCCCGCCTTGGTCGTGACTATATCGGTGTTGGCGATTACATTGAGCAGATTTTTCCGTTGATGGGAGTTCGGTTTATTGCCGTGAATAATTCCTTTGACAGCATGAAACTGAACAACGGAACGCCGGGAATCGAAGTGGCAGTCAGCAATCTGGTGAATAATATGTATAGCCGGGATATTGCGAAAAAGATTCGGGCTGCTCTGGAAACGAACTGGAAGAACGGGAAAGCCACCTGCACGAATGTTCCTTTTGGATATGTGTGGAACAAGAAAGGTGGGCGGCGGTGGGAGATTGACCCGGAGGCTGCAGTCTGCGTGAAAAAAGTATTTGAATTAGCATTGTCCGGCCGCAATACAACGCAGATCGCCTACGGCATGAACGAATTAAATCTTCCTACGCCGGGATTGTATGCGAAACGAAAGAATCTGCTGATGGGCAGCAATCCTATTATTGCCCCGGACAGTGAAATGTTATGGAACGCGGCAATCGTGTGGAGAATCCTTAGACGGTATGAATACACTGGTGCGTTGGTTATGGGGAGAAGAAAGAAAATTGACGTGAATACTACCTCTGTTCGGACGCTCCCGGAGGATAAGTGGATCATCGCAGAAAACGCTCATGAGGCCATCGTGACAAAAGATGAATACTACCAGGCACAGAAAGCAATCCGTAACGTAACTCCAATTCAATATAAGGTGGATGATGATTTTGCGTTAAAAGGAAAAATCTGCTGCGGAAACTGTAATCGGCAGCTTCGCCACGAAAGGCAATATGGGGAAATGGTTTTCTATTGCGGCTATAAACGGTCAGCCGGAAAGTTCTCTAAATGCTACGGCGGCTATTACAGAGAATATTCGGTGAATGCAAAAGTGGCTCGTGCGATAAAAACAGTATTCTATGCGCTGGATGTGGTAAATCAGGGAATGCAGGAAAAGCAGTCTATCACGGTGCGCTGCGTGGACATTGAGGACTTGGAAAAGCAAGCGGAAGCCATTCGGGTAGAGCAAATCAAACTATATGAATCGTATGCAGACGGTGTGCTACGGCGAGATGTGTACATAGAAAAGAAAAAGACCCTTTCGGAAAAACTGGCTGCATTGCAGGATAGCATACGGACAGAAAAGGAAGAACAGGAGTGTGCCGATGAACTGGATGAAGAAATCCGCAACCTGACAAAGCAGGCAAGTCAAAAAACATACATAGGCGGTCTGACCAAGGAATGTGTAGATGCTTTTGTCAGCATGGTTTATCTGTATGACGATCAGACGATGAAAGTTGAGTTTAACTGTGAGGATGTGATTCGGAGAGCATTGGAAAAGTATGGCGCATAACTGCATAGAAACAGCAAGGTGAGCAAAAAGAATGCCCGTCTGGTTGAGAGGATTCGTAAATCTTCTCGATCAGGCGGGCATTTCATTCCGTAGGAATGACTTTGACCGCATAAGCCACAGACAGCACCCCGGTGTAATCCGAAGTGCAGCTGTGTCTTATGCGGGCTTTTTTGTTATATGATCAGCGGGCTACAAAATCAGATTCCCAAACCGTACAGTATGGCTTTCATCTCTCTTACCATCCGAGTGAGAATTTCCTGTTCGATTTCATTGCAGTCCAAGAGAAGACGGTGAATTTCGGAATTTGAGGTTGAAGTCGAGTGCATCAAACTATCTACCAGCAAATCATCAGTCGATACGTCAAGAGCATTGGCAATATCAACCAGTGCATCAAGACTTGGGCGTTTGATAGCGGATTCGATTACGCTAATATGTTTTCGTGTCATGTTAAGCTGCTCTCCAAGGGCCTCTTGCGTGATACCAGCTTGTTTTCGGGCATTTGAAATGCGCTTGCCCAAAGCTTTATAATCAGTAGCCATGTGCTTTTCTCCTTATGATTCCCCGCATAAGGCAGTACAATTATCTCGCATGATGGTAGGCAGAGCAACTCTATATCAAAGGTTCTAAGACCGCAAAGGGACACACTGCTAGCTGCTCTGTGGTCTTAGGCTGTTTTGCTACCTACTGGGTAGCAAAAGGCAACTCATGCTACCTGATGGGTAGCAGTCAAAACGCAACGAATGCTTTATAATAGAGGTAGGAAAAGACTGCAAATAGGAAGGAAAGACGATGGCGGACAAGGTAGAAAAAAGAATTCTTACATTATATAGTGATGTGCAGGCAACTTCTGTTCACTGGTTGTGGTATCCATTCATTGCAGTGGGAAAGATAACATTGCTACAAGGCGATCCCGGCGATGGAAAGTCAACCATGATGATGAATCTGATTGCGGAACTTTCTAAGGGTGGGAAAACACCGGATGGAAAGCCTGTTGGGACGCCGCAGAGGGTTATCTACCAGTGTTCGGAAGATGGAGTATCAGATACCATTAAACCCAGACTGGAAAGATGTGGCGCAGATTGTAGAAAAGTGGCTTTTATCAATGAAGAAACATACAGTGGTCTAACACTGGATGATGAGCGTATCCGTCAGGCAATCATTGAATTTCGCCCACGGCTTGTAGTTATAGACCCGATTCAGGCGTATTTAGGAAGTGATTCTGACCTCCAGATTGCAGGGAGAGCCAGAAAACTGATGCAGCGTCTCGGAATGTGGGCTTCAGTATATGATTGTGCCATTGTGCTGATTGGTCATCTCAATAAGAAAGAGGGAACGAAAGGTTTGTACCGAAGCCTTGGCAGCATAGATGTGGTTGCTGCTGCGCGAAGTGTTTTGCAGGTGGAGCGTGACCAGAAAGATACAGATATTCGTATTGTTCGGCAGATAAAAAACAGTTTGGCTCCGTCTGATGGAGAAATTCGGTTTTCTATAACAGCGGAGATGGGTTTTCAATGGTTGGAGTGCAAGAGCACATTCGTTTCATCGGAACAACCGAAAGTGCCGGAATTTGAGTCAAAAACAGAAAAGGCAGCATATCTGATAAAAAAGTTGCTTTCTGATGGCGATATGAGAGCAAGAGAAATCTATATGCGGATGAAAGATGAAGGAATCAGCCGCAGAACCGCAGAAAATACGAAGAAAGAACTCGGTATCCGAAGTTATCGGAAGATGCGACAGTGGTATTGGAGCATCCATACGGGAGAATGAGGAAAAGCACATGATTACCGGTGAAGTAGAAGCAGTAGACCGTAAGCAAAAAATCAGAGACCGCTATAAGGGCGTAGATATATCGGAATTGGAAGTCATTCCCGCCAAAATCATAGAGGATTTGGAAACAAGTTCTGTGATTCGGCGTGTGGCAGCATATATCCGTGTTTCCACGGATAATGATGAACAGACTTCTTCGTATGAACTTCAGAAAAACTATTATACGGATTATATTCAGGCACAGCCGGGATGGGTATTTGTTGGAATCTATGCGGATGAGGGCATCAGCGGCACATCTCTGGAACACCGAAAAGGGATGCAGCAGTTGATTGAGGACTGCAAGGCAGGCAAGATTGACCTTGTTCTTACAAAATCCATTGCCCGTTTTGCTCGAAATATCGTTGACTGCCTTTCTGTGATTGAACTTCTGAAAAATCTGAATCCGCCTGTGGGTGTGAAATTTGAAGCAGATAATATCTATACGCTGGACAGCAATGGACGCATGATTCTGACGATTCTGGCATCTGTGGCAGAGGAAGAATCGCATTCCAAATCTATCATTATGAACTGGTCGATTGATCGGCGGTTCAGCCGTGGCCTGTTCCTGACCCCTGCATTGCTTGGATACGATAAAGACGAGGAAGGCAACCTTGTAATTAACCCGGAGGAAGCACAGACGGTAAAGGTGATTTACTACCTGTACCTGAATGGATATTCGCTTACGGAGATTGCAACTCTTTTGATGGAGTATAGCCGTAAGACGAAGTTGGGACGTGTGGAGTGGAATCCCGGTACACTTGCAGGTGTTCTGGCAAATGAGCGCCATTGTGGTGATGTACTGGCAAGAAAGACCTTTACACCGAACTTTTTGACGCATAAATCAAAGAAAAACAACAATGATCGGACACAGTACAGGCAGAAGAATCACCATGAAGCCATTGTTTCCAGAGAAGTTTTTAATGCAGCCAATCATCTGCGGGCATCCCGCAATTATTCAAAGAAAAACAGACCCTTGCCCGTGTTGAGCGTGGTTGAAGATGGGATTTTGCGAGGATATGTGCCTTTTGATAAGGATTGGACAGGTTTTTCGGCAGAAGAATACAGGGAAGCCTCTGAAAGCGTGATGAAAGAACCGGATGTCACTGTTACTGCGGATGTGAAAAAGCGTCTTGATCTGACGGGCTATGAAATAGTCAGGGTACAGTATTTTTCTACTATGCAGAATCCGGCTATGACGATTTCTAATGGACGATTGCGCTTTAACACCGCTTGCTTGAAAAAGTTTGAAAATGTTGAATATGTGGAGCTGCTGCTAAATTCTGTTGAACGCTGCATTGCCATTCGCCCCTGTGACAAGAATAATCCAAACGCGATCCGTTGGGGCAGACTGAAAGAGGGACGTTGGTGTGCAAGCACTTTGGGCTGTCGTGGACTTGCAAAGACTTTATTTGACATTATGGAATGGGATGAGGATTTGCGTTATCGGTTCCGTGGCCAGTTTTTGGAGCAGGGCGATAACAAAATGATGCTGTTCGCATTTGATGAGCCTGAAATGATTAAGGTGGAAGAAATCGTTCTGCCTCCAAAGGAAAACACCGAAGAAGATGAGGGCGAAACGGTCAAAAAGAAGATTTACATTTTTCCACCAGAGTGGGCTGGAACATTTGGACAGCCGATTACAAGTATAGCACAGGTGGGTATCTTACGGCAGGAGCATTATGCCGGAAACTGGGATGTATTTCGTCCTGCGACGGAGATAGAGGAAATGAACATATTTACGGCAGAAAGTCTAAATGAGTTGCTCCGTGAAGCGGAGAAGATAATGGAAGGATGGACTGATTATAGATGAATGAAGAAAACACAACAATCATGCCGCCAGAGAAGCAGATTGTGCAGGATGATAGAGACGCACGGGCGGAAGAACTGGAAAGTGCCTTTTCGTATGATGGCTACCAGGTCGTGCGAAAGGAATTGTTTGCCCATCTGCGTGACCCGGCAATCGTGATTCGTAAAGATAGTATCACATTCAATACAGCCTGTATCACAGGGCTGGAGGATGTGGTCTACGTTCATGTCATGTTCAACAATGATTTGAAGCGTATCGTTGTTCGTGGGTGTGATGAAAATGACAAGGACGCTCTGCGTTGGTGCGTGGCAAAACCGGATAAGCGCAAAAGCCGGAAGATGTCCTGCAAGCCATTTGCGACTTTAGTTTATCAGAAAATGGGATGGGACAGCGAGTGCCGATATAAAATGCTGGGGTACAGGATTACCTTTGAGGGTGAAACTCTGTATGTTTTTGATCTGCTTGTGCCAGAAATTTTTCATGAAGGACAGAGAAAAAAGAACGCAGTCGATTCGCAGGATAATGCTGCGTCAACAAAACCTGTGAACAGCCGAAAGGGATTTTACCTGGATGATATTGTGGGAACTTTTGGTGTGCCTGTGGAAGAACACCGGAAAGAATCTGAAGTCAAGCAAATGGATGGGTATGTGTCAATGGGGATTCTGACAGGAAAGATTGCTCCTGAAGCTGGAAAGGACTAATTGACAGGTTGTACAAGGGGAGGGTCTGTCCATTTGTGGGAGGTGAGCAATATGCAAAAAACAGAACAGAAAACGGAGCAACAGGCAGGACTTGGCATGAGTTTCTGCGAGGAAGAGGGACGAATCACGGTCTTCAGAAAAACGCTGGAAGCGTTAGAATGGCCGTCACACTATCGGTTTCTGTATAATCGCAAAATGAAACAGATAGCTGTACAGGCGTGTGGAGCAGAAGAATCAGGAGCGCATCGTGTGGGAAAGCCGGATGAATCCAATAGCGATGAAATCAAGTGTATGGCATTGGTTCGCATGATTTACGGGGATTCTGGGTGGGACAAGAAAATGTCCTATCGGCTGCTCGGAAGAGCTTTTCCACAGCAGCGGCTTGTTTCGTTTAAGATAACGGATGCGATGCAGATAGAAAACGGGAGAGTGCTGACTGAAAATGTGAATCTTACATCAGTTGGTTCCGGAATAATTAGTTGTCCATGATATAACAGTGGCGAAGAATGCGATAATATGGACAACTCCACGCATGAAAAGTTTACAGTTAGTCGCTTGATGCGGGCGGTGAATTATGGTAAGATGGAAGCACAATAGGAGAGTTTACGCTCTTGTTGAATCTACTGCGAGAAAGTGAATGCCGATGGAAAAGCAAGGCACAGTGGAAAATTAGCTTGCCCACACGATAGATCAGACAGAGTATGATTCGAGATATGACAGAACAGCGAAAAAGCTGTTGGCAAACAAACAGATTCTGGCACAGATCATGAAAGGCTGTGTGAATGAATACAGCGATTGTACCGTAGATGATATTGTTGAGAAATACATCGAGGGAACCCCGGAGGTTGGTTCTGTTGGTGTTCATGTCGATGATACGAACAGACCCAAAAAGTCAACAGATGTAATCAAGGGCAGTAACAACGAGGATTCTACGCTGACCGAGGAAACATTGTTCTACGATGTTCGCTTTGACGCAATCGCACCGAAATCTGCGGACAGCACAGAACAGGAAGAAGTCATTCGTCTGATTATCAATGTGGAAGCACAGACAAAATTCAAGCCGGAATACCCATTGACGAAACGGGCAATCTATTATTGTAGCAGAATGATTTCTGCACAGCACGGCCCGATTTTTACAAAATCCGAATACGGGAAAATTCGTAAGGTCTATTCGATTTGGATTTGTATCCAGCCGTCAGATGGTTTTGAAAACACGCTTACCCGGTACTCCATTAAACCGGAACAGTTGATTGGAGAAGTGCAGGAAGAAACCGAAAACTACGATTTGATGAGCGTTGTAATGATTTGCTTAGGCAAGCCAGGGACGGAGAATCACAAAGGAATCCTGAAATTCATGGAAGTGCTGTTATCTTCCACAAGGTCGGGTTCGGAGAAGAAGATTCTGAAAGAAGAGTTTGGCATTGCAATGAGCGAAGAACTGGAAAGAGAGGTGCTTGAAGTGTGCAATCTTAGTCAGGGCGTAAGGCAGGAGGGCATCGAAATTGGTGAAATTCGGATGCTGGTTCAGCTTGTTCGAGAAGGTGATTTGTCGCTGGAACGTGCTGCAACGAAAGCTAAAATGACTGTTGAACAGTTTAAGAAAGTGATGGAAGATACCCCATTGCAGGCGGTATAAAACAAAATAGCATAAAATGACAGATAGCCCCACAAGGCTCTGATGATTCAAAAAATTGTCAGAAAAACCTTGTGGGGCTTATTTTTTTTTGCCTTTTTTGAGAAATTTGTTGCCCCTATCTTGACATCAGGGGGACTTGCTGCAGTCAGCTCCTCCGCATTTGCGGCACTTTATAGTGCATTTGGAAAATACGATGTGGTGCACATCCATGCCGAAGGGCCGGCGTTCTTTGCATGGCTGCCGAAGATGTTTGGGAAAAGAGTTGTTGTTACCGTCCATGGCATTGATTGGCAGCGCGAGAAATGGCAATCAGGACTTGGTTCTAAGTTTATCCACCAATTCCAACCTCGATCTGTTCAGTCTGGAGATGTTCGAGGATTTGGCATGGCTGATGGCCCGTCATGCGGACCCCGCGAATGTGCCGGATAGCCCGGAGGAGTTCCTGGATCAGTTCAACACCTTCTCCATTTACCAGATCCTGCCCCAGCTGATCGAACTGTGGGGTCTGAACGTGCAGACGGAGGTGGAATCCAGAAAAAACCTCGAAAAAGTGAGCGGGAAATGACCACCCCGCTCTTTCTGCTGCGGTGTGTACAGCTCGGTATCAGCATCGCCGATCTCGACCTGCTGACCATCGGGTTGGTCAATGATATGTTCACGGAGCGGCAGAACGACGACTATCCGTACAAAGAGCTGGCTTCGCAAAGTGATTTTGACAAATTTTGGCGTAGCATTGCGGTCCACGATGGATATCGATACGAGCATTAAAAATCAGAAGCAGTCAAGGAAGAGCGAAAAAAGTGGTGCAGACAGCGCAGAAAGAACAATCCGAACATTTTCAAAGGCAGAATCTTTTGCAAAAAGTGCGGAGAAAAAATGGTTTGTCATTGGCAAAGGGATTACCGGCTTTCTCTTGCGGACGAGGATGTGGGTGCTGATAAGGCTGAGAGCAACAGCATTCAGGGCCAGAAAAGGCAGAGATTGTAAAACAGCGCGTTGCACTGTATGAGCAATACGCCGACGGGAATATGAGTAAGGAAGAGTTCATCCGGCAGAGAGATGCCTACAGAGTGCAGGAAGATGAAAAGATGGAGCAGATCCAACGGCTTCGCACCGAGAAAAATCAAATTTTCCAGCCTGTGAAGAAGGATACGGATAATTTGCAAGCCGTGATGGATACTGTGGGAGGAGCAGGCGATGTGATGCACTTGTCGCAGAATGTGGTGGAAACCTTTATTGACCGCATTGAGGTTTTCAACGATGAAAGCGTGAAAATTCGTTTTACATTTGAAGATGTATTGAAAAATTACGAAGCAGAGTGAGAAATGATATTTGCGTTTTTGAAAAGTTCATGCTACAATAACTATAGAAGGGAGTGTGGAGGAAATGGTTCTCCAGTACTATGTGGTAGAAAATGCGACCGGAAAACAAATTGAAATCGATATTGAATCGGCAACCAACGAAGACCTGACCTCTACAAAGGAAAAGTGGCAATCTGATTGGACGAGTGAATTTATCCGCGACCCGAAGCTGGAAAAGTATGCAGCGAAAACAGATGCTGGCGAAATTGTAGCATTGGGTGCATATCGAGAAGATGATCACGGAATATCAGTTTTTATTGCGAATATTGAAGCACATCCTGAGAGTAATCCGACAATTAGCACCGTGCGGAAATACGCAGGCATTGGTCGAATGATGATTGCTTATGGTATTCAATTGTCGATTGATAGTGGACATGGTGGTATTGTAACCTTTGAAGCAAAAACAGATGAACTGTATGATCACTACATCAAAGATTTTCAGGCAGTTCCGATTTTTCAGCCACATTCGGGAGGCCCAAAGCTGCTTATGCTGGCTGATGAAGGCGCACAAGAAATTTTCAGTACCTACTTATCTTAAAGATTGGAGGGTTCAGTATGAAAGATCAAGAACTTGAGCTGCAGGTTGCTCCTATGAGCAATGATACAATGGAATATTTGAATGTTTTATTTGGCGTATGCAAACGCTTTAAAACAGATTATTACCATGCAACACCGAAGCAGCGTGAATTTATTGATGCAGTGGCTACGCACGAGTACCAGCTGATGAAAGCCCATGAGAAAGGACTGAGCCGTGCTTCTGTTCCTCCTTTTATGGGAATGAAGCGGAGTGAACGCAGCAACAATATGCCTGCTTGATAGTAAGAGAATAAGCTAACATAATAAGTGCTCGCATAAACCACAGACAGCACCCAAGATGATTCGAGGGTGCGTCTGCGGCTTATGCGGGCCTTTTTATTTTGTGATTTTAATACGGATGGATGTTAAATTCCAAGGCTGACAAGAGTGGCCTTTAACTCCTTCGCCGTGCGGATAATGATTTCCTGCTCAGTTTCGTTGCAGTCCAATAACAGACGATGCAATTCGGTGTTGGAAGTTGAAACGGAATAGTGAACGGCAAAACCTACAGAGTGCAGGAAGATGAAAAGATGGAGCAGATTCAAAGGCTGCGTACCGAGAAAAATCAAGCTTTCCAGCCTGTGAAGAGGGACACCGATCATTTGCAGACTGTCATGAGTACTGTAGAAGAAGCAGGCGATGTGATGTACTTATCACAGAATGTGGTAGAAACTTTTATTGACCGCATCGAGGTTTTCAACGATGAACATGTGAAAATTCATTTTACATTTGAAAATGTGTTGGCAGACTATGCCGAATGAGTCGTAGCCAGAATCAATGCAGTAAGCAGAGTTTTTCTTGTAAGAACATGAGATTCATGGTATCATAGAAGCAATAAAAAGTCTGTGTGTGGCTACGCGAAAGGAGCAGCAGAGATGAAAAAATTGAACATCCCAGTTGGTATTTCGGACTTTGAGAAGATTCGGAACGGTGGGTTTTATTATATTGACAAATCTGGCCTGATTGCGGAAATTTTGGACGAAAAAGCAGAAGTGACACTTATCACTCGACCACGGCGTTTCGGTAAGACGCTTGGCATGAGTATGTTAGAAAGCTTCTTTGACATCCGTAAAGACAGCAAAGAACTGTTTGATGGGCTGGAAATTGCAGAGCATCAGGTATTATGTGATGAGTGGATGAACCAGTATCCGACAGTCTTTGTTTCATTCCGACAGGTAGACGGTCTGGATTTTACTGGGGCATACGATATGCTCACAATGGTGATAGCGGATTTGTACAACAAACATCTTTATTTGCTTGATAGTAAAAGTGTTACAGAATTCCAAAAAACAGCGTTTGAGCATCTTGCACATGGCAATGGTTCTATAAAAGAAGTTAAGAACAGCCTTATGCTTTTGACAACGATGATGCAGAGCTATTATGCAAAGCCTGTAATTCTTCTTATAGACGAGTATGATGTCCCTGTAGCAAAAGCGAATAACAACGGTTATTATAATGAAATGCTCGATGTTATGAAAGGCTTGATGCAGGCTCTAAAAGACAATCAAGCACTTCAGTTTGCAGTTGTTACGGGCTGCTTAAAGATTGCGAAAGAAAGCATTTTTACGGGAACAAATAATTTTGTATCGGATACTATCACAAATTCTCGTCTGAACGAGTATTTCGGATTTGTACAGAGTGAGGTTGACCTGTTGCTAAAGGATGCTGACTTGACAACGCAGGCTGAGAGCATCAAGAAATGGTATGATGGATACCATTTCGGAGCCTTTGATGTTTACTGCCCGTGGGATGTAATGAATTATTTGCTGGAACTGCAGCGCAATCCGAAAGCTAAGCCTATCAGCTACTGGAAAAACACCAGCGATAATGCCATCATCCGTTCCTTTATTGACTATGCAGGCAGTACCATCACAAATAAACTTGAAACGCTGATGGCTGGTGGCTGCATCGTTCAGCGTGTGGATGAAAACCTGACCTATGATTATCTACATTCCTCAGAAGACAATCTTTGGAGTACGCTGTACCTGACAGGGTACTTAACCAAGGCGCGTGAAGAAGATTATAAGGGTGAGTTGCCGGATGGCATGGTTGCCCTTATGATTCCGAACGCAGAAATCAAAGAGATTTTTGAAACAACAGTCATCAAATGGTTCGATGACAGTACGAAGAAGTGGAATCGAAATGCTTTGTTCGATGCAGTCTGGAACGGTGATAGCGAGGGCATTACCAAGGAAATGAATGCTCTGCTCCGGCGCACCATTAGCTACCATGACTACCGGGAAGACTTCTATCATGCTTTCCTTGCGGGCATCTTCACAGGTGCCGGATATATGGTGGATTCCAATAAGGAGCATGGAGAAGGCCGAAGTGATGTGGTCGTTTACGATTCCATCAATGCCCGCGTTGCAATCTTTGAAGCAAAGTACACGAAGGTTTTGGAAAATCTGGAAAGTGAATGCGATATAGCCTTGCAGCAAATTGATGATCGGATGTATGCAAAGGAGTATGAGGATGATTACGATCAGATTCTTTGCTACGGTATTTCGTTCTTTAAAAAGCGCTGCATGGTAAAGAAAAAGTGATTCACAACAAATCTTAACTTGAATTCTGTATTATAACTTAAAATGAGTTAAAATACAGAAAAAGAATTATAAGAGAGGCTCGCATAAACCACAGACAGCACCCAAGATGATTCGAGGGTGCGTCTGCGACTTATGCGGGCCTTTTTATTTTGTGATTTTAATACGGATGGATGTTAAATTCCAAGGCTGACAAGAGTGGCCTTTAACTCCTTCGCCGTGCGGATAATGATTTCCTGCTCAGTTTCGTTGCAGTCCAATAACAGACGATGCAATTCGGTGTTGGAAGTTGAAACGGAATAGTGAAGACTGTCTATCAACAAATCATCAACGGAAATGCAGAGGGCGTCGGCAATATCGACCAGAGTGGCAATGCTGGGGTGTTCTGTGCCTTTTTCAATTTTGGCCAGAAATTCACGACTGCGATTGATTTTAGAGGCTAAGGCTTCCTGGGTGATATTACCGCACTGCATTCTAAAATAACCAATGCGTTTATATCGGAGTAAATGGGTTCAGAGCATTACAGTTAGTGATGTGATGGAATCTGGCCAAGTCGTAGAAAATCCTATGATTGGTGCAATTCCAAGCAGAAATGAAGTTCAACGTGAACTGGATGATCTTTTGATGTCGATGTAGGAGGAACTTATAGAATGGAAGAAAAAAGCAGGGCGCAGGAACTGAGCGTTCGGGAAATCTCCTTGATTCGTGAACTTGCACAGATACGGAAAGAACATAAAAGAGAACTGGAGTACGAAAAGTTCGATGGCTATGAACTTCCGCCGCGCACCCAGTTTTCCATGCTGAATAAACCTGCAGTGAGCATAAAATATGGTGTTCTACTGTATTGGATGAGCTCGAACGGGAAGCAGGCACTACTTCAATACCGATTCCGCAACGTGAAGAATCTGAAAATATACCTTCGCCAGATTTACCGGAAGGCGGAAGGTGGTCTGGTTCTTGGTGGTGTTTTCGGTGCTGCGGGCTTCGTTTGTAGCGTTGATTTCCATGTTCTTTGTCCTTTCTGTGTGGGGGTGTAATGAGTGTAATTCACATTTGGCGGTGAATCGTGTATTTTATGAGCGTTACACCTTACACCTTTGTTTTGAGGGTTCGTTTATACGTTCTGCGGCTGTTGCTCTGCGCTCCGCCTCGCGTCACGAATGTATTTTGATTTTTGGTGTAATAGGTGTAAGGAACTTTAAAAAAGATCGCATTTTCGTTTTGTTTTTCATTACACCTATGTTTGGAGAAATGTGTAAGGCTCGTGTAATTTTTGGGTAATGGTGGAAGCTTGTGTTTTTTCCGCTGGAAAAAAGTTGCGCCGTGGACGTTTCACCTTGTCCGGCTGGAAAAGTTACCGCCTGAACTGTTGCGGCTCCCTGCGGGCTTGCGCACCGGGCTTAGAAGGGCAAGTCGTCTTTGTCGGTGATCTCCCTGAATCCTGCCGGGTCGGGCGGGTTCTGCAACGCTTCCATGTCTATGGCAATCATGCGGACGGAGCGGTTTCCGAACCAGCGAACCACCTGATACTTTCCGTGCGGGTCAATCTGTATAATGTCGTTCTCCGCCAGCCAGTTCATGGTTTTTCGGTAGGAGAAACCGCCTTTTTCCAGAGCTTCCCGCAGGATGGTTGGCAGGATGAACGCCGTGCCGTCCTCAATGCTGCCGTACCTCTGACCGATGGCGTTGGTGTCAGTGAAGCTGTTGGCATTGGCGCTGATCCAGTCACTGATGTACTGGGCGGCCTGTTCGTTCACGTCCGGCTGTTCCTGTTCCTGGATTCCCGCTGTGATGCAGTTGGCCATGTGCTGGGCTTCCATGAGGGCGGTGTCTGCGTTCTCGTGGAAGATGCACCGTGAAAGCATCTGATCTGCAAGGGTCACTGTGGCGACCGCTGCGGTGTGGCTGCCGTTCCGGGTTCCCATGAGCGCCCGGATGCGTTCCAGCACCTCGCTGTATTCGTCTATTATGGCGCTGTCACCCATGTCCAGGATGTACTGGATGAATGCCGGGCCTGCCCAGCCGCAGTTTAGAGCGGCCTGTTGGTGCATATCGCTGGCACTGGTTTCGTCCTCGAAGGGGGCGCCCACTACTTCCAATACGCGGGTGCTGACGCCAGTCTGGCTGTTCGCCTTGCCTATGGGTTCTTCGCCAGTGGCCAGAATTACGCTGCGCCAGGTGCGAAGCTCCTGCAGGCCGCCGTCTTTGCTGCCTCGGCTGCGGCCTGTGCCGTTGGCCAGCATATACACGATCTTTTCCAGGCCCTCTTGCTTGTTGCCTGCAAGCTGGCGCTCGTCTATACCGAGCGGGAGGTCGCAGTAAAAGCCAGCCATTCTCTCAAGCGCCACCTGGGTTGCGTTGAAGTTTGCCATGAGCCGCTCCGGGTCGCCCCAGGCGGACAGGGCTGCTTTTAGGGCTGCGGTCTTACCGCCCCGGCTGCCGCCCCAGTTGTACACGAAGAAGATTCGCTGCTTGATGATCGCCAGCAGGGGGGCGGCGAAGCTGGCGGCCAGTATGAAGCGGAACCGGGGGCGGTTGCGGTGCGGAGCCATGCTTGCCACCCAGGCTTCCAGGGTGCCGTTTTTGCAGTAGGCGGTAGCCCAGCGGGTCATGCTGGGTTCGATGTCCAGCACCATGTCCGGGGCGTGGCCGGGAAGGAAGCGGTGGTTTGACTGCCAGCCGAAGGTGGAGGTGCTTTCCTGCAGGCCGAGGGCGTCGATGTTTTCTTGCTCCAGCAGGAATTTGGTTCCAGAATTGGAATTAAAATCTCCGCTATGTCGTACCTTGAAAGCGGGAAAAGCCGCTTGACGGAATCAAACGCAATTCTGATCTGCAAGGAGTTTAACGTCAGCCGGGAATGGCTGCTGAATGGCACCGGGGAGATGTTCCTGCCGGAAAGCTCGGATAGTTTGGACGCCTTGGCTGAGCAGTACGATCTGACCCCGCTGGAACGGGAGATTTTTGAGAACTACTGCAAGCTGTCTAAAGCCCAGCGCTTGGCGTTCTGGGATGTGATGCAAAAAATCGTTGGTTCTTCTGCGCAATCCGGAGGCGCAGAAGAAGCTGCAAGCTCCGGCGTCACGGCTGCTGAAGCCGCGTATGAAAAGAGCTTTGGTACTGCATCCGGCACCCCAGATGCCGAAGCTACGAGTATGCACGAAGACACCGGGTAAAATGAAAAAAGACCACACCCCAGTTGGGGTGTGGTCTTTGGTGGTAAAACAAAAAAGCGCTGGCCCTCTGGAAAGGGTCAGCGCTGGGGCCAGTGCTACAACATAAAAAGGTGAGGTGGCCGCTTCCTGCTGGAACAGGGGGCTGCGCCACAAAGCACAGGCAGTTGGCATGGAACCGACTGCCTTTATTGTAGCACGTCGCCCTGAATTTGAAAAGGGGTGATTTTATGCGCGATATGGATTCCGCCCGCCTGCGGGTGGCGTGCTATGTCCGCGTCAGCACGAGAGAGCAGGCCGAAAAAGGCTATTCTGTCAGCGAGCAGCAGGAGCGTCTAAAGGCGTACTGTCTGGCGAAGGACTGGGTGGTTGCCCAGGTCATCACCGATCCGGGTTTTTCCGGGGCAAAGCTGGAACGTCCGGGTATGCAGCAGCTGATCTCCCTTGTGCAGACGAAAAAGTGCGATGCTGTTTTGGTCTGGAAGCTGGACAGGCTGTCCCGCTCCCAAAAGGATACCCTGTATCTGATTGAGGACGTGTTCCTGAAAAACAGCTGCGCCTTTGTTTCCATGAACGAAAACTTTGATACATCCACGGCGTTTGGCCGGGCTATGATCGGCATCCTGTCGGTGTTCGCCCAACTGGAACGTGAACAGATCCGGGAGCGCATGGCGGTTGGCCGTGTCGGTCGGGCAAAGGCCGGCCTCTTCCATGGCGGCGGCTTTGCTCCCATCGGCTACGACTACAAGACCATTGCCGAGGGCGGCGCTGGGCTTGTGGTGAACGAGTACGAGGCCATGCAGGTGCGGGAGGTGTTCTCTCTGTACCTCCAAGGGTGGCCGGTGAACCGCATCCGCAAGTACATGGCTGCCCACTACACCACCAAGGATGGCGACTGGGGGTCTGATACCACGGTGCGAGACGTCCTGAAGAATCCGCTGTATACCGGGAAGATAAACTGGGCGAAAAAGGTGTACGATGGTCAGCATGAACCGCTGATCTCGCAGGAAACCTTTGACGCTGCCGCTGCCCGGCTTGCCACCTCAAGCTGGAAGCGTATCTGTTCGGATGGTATGGAACGGGATTCTCCGTTCAAATCCACGCACCTGCTGGGCGGCATTATTTGGTGTGCCCGCTGCGGCGCCCGGTACTTTGCCAGCGGCAATTACTCGGGAAGAGGCGAGAATAAGCGCTACTGGCCATACTACGTTTGTTACTCTCGGGCAAAATCCGCAAAGCACATGATCCGCGACCCAAACTGCCGGAATGACCGCTGGGCGGTGGCGAAGCTGGACGCTATTATAGAGGGCGAGATTCGGAAGCTGGCGTTTGACCCGGCGGCGCTTGAGCTGGCGGTGTCCGGGCCGCAGCAGGACGAAGATGTAGCCCAGCGCCGGGCTGCGCTGCAACAGCGCCTGAACGATCTGCGGGCGCAGATGGGGCGTGTTCTGGACTTGTACCAGATGGGCGGTTCACTGCCTGCCTCTATGGTCGGAGACCGCGTGGCAAAGCTCCAGGCGGAAATTGACGGCGTGGAAGCCGCCCTGGCGGAGGCCGTAGAGGAGCCGCCCACCCAGCGCCTGGATGCTGCCCGGGCTGCTTTGGTCGGGGCGGAAGATGTTCTGGACAATGGGACGCTGGACGAAAAGCGGGAGCTTGTCCATAGCCTTATCCGCCGTATAGATCTGGACGGGGAAAATATTGATATACATTGGAGCTTTGCTCCGGAAAATTAAAAAGGGATGCCGCACGTCAATGATGTGCAGCATCCCTTTTCTTATGGAAACTTATGAACCGATAAGCCAGTCGCTCTCAGGCTTCGCAATCAGACGAGCGTTGTTATATGCCATATCCAACGTTAAACAGGTGTGACCAGTATAAACGCCATCGTGTACGCCAACAGCCAGTGACAAATCAACCTTCTTGGGATCGCCCAGACTGATGGGGAGCAGAAACTGAATACGCCCGTGGTAGTATTGAGGGACGGCCGCTTTGTAATTCTCTTTTACACGAATTTTGGCAAAGTCCAAAGCAGCACGAAAGAGCATAGGAAGATTATTCATATCCCTGTACTGCTCGGGTATACGTTGACGGTTTCTCTCGTCCTCAAGAATGTGGTCGATATTGATGCGCATATCAAGATGCGTGTCATAAATCAAATCCGAACTACTATCAAAGTAGCTTGCTCGCTCAGGAAGAGGAACGATTTTGTTTAACTCGATAGAGGATTCTTTATAGAAACCTCTTAATTTCCACTTTATCTTGCGGCTGGCATCGTTTTTGTTAAACAATGCAAAAATCGGTTCAAAATTCGGAGTAAATAAGCCGGTGTTAAAGCACATTTCTGAATCGCTAGTGCTTATGTAGTTGCCCTTTGGAACTGCCTTTCTCAGCGCAAGTAAACGGTCGAACGTGTGATAAATGTAATTTTCCAGAATGATGTTTTTCTTTGCATCAGGCGTTTCAACGTAGTCCCAACGTTCAGGGCGTGCCATGTCGGCCAACTCTTTAATGGCTACGTCAAAATTTCCAAGATATGCGTATTTCCGAAGGGAAGGTATAGAATAATCAGACATAGAATCTCCTTCTGGAATAAAACAGCATATAATATTTCAAGAAGACTTGACATTTAGTGAAGCCTCGAGTATAATATCTTCAGGAAACGTTGTAAGCCGCTATTCCATAAATATTTTAATGCTTGCAGTGAATAGGCTAATGCCAATTATAGAGGGACACCACGACGAGAGAGTTAGAGTGGTGTCTCTTTTTGGCTTATAAGGCTTCATTGAGTATTATAGCATATCTTGTCGACTTTTACAACCCCTAAGATGAAAAAATTTTAAATTTACAACTTATGTTATCGCCGCGTCACCAAAGAGCAAAGGCCGCCTGTACAAGGCGGCCTTTGTGCTATTCACTAAATCTCGGTGAGTTTTTTATCACATTTTTGTAAGACGAAGAAAACTCACCGGACGATAAAAACGTAGGAAGGTTACTTGTCTACCCTGATATAACTACTGCAAACCTCCACATGCTTCGTTCGCGGAAACAGATCCACGGGCTGCACCTTCTCGGCGCGATACCCATGCTGTCCGAGCCACGCGGCGTCGCGGGCGGCGGTGGAGGGGTTGCAGCTGACGTAGACCACCCGGCGGGGGGACATCTGGACGACGGCGGAAAGGGTCGTCTCATCGCAGCCCTTGCGGGGCGGGTCGAGCATAATGACGTCAGGCCGCAGGCCCTCAGCGGCGAGGCGGGCAGCGGCCTCGCCGGCATCGGCACAGAAGAAGCGGCTCTTGGCGGCGACGGCATCGCCCATCCGGGCGGCATTGGCCTTGGCACTGTCGATGGCCTCGGGAATGATCTCCACGCCGATCAGCTCACGGCAATGGTTGGCCATCGAGAGGCCGATGGTGCCCATGCCGCAGTAGAGGTCGAGCAGGACATCGTCCGGCTCAAGCTGGGCGTATTCGGCAGCGACGCCGTAGAGGCGCTCGGCAGCCAGCGTGTTGACCTGATAGAAGGAGAGGGGGCCGAGGCGGACAGGCACGCCGCAGAGGGTGTCCTCGATGAAGCCCGGGCCATAGAGGGTCACGCTCTCCTCGCCGAGGATGACATTGGTCTTTTTGGCGTTGACATTGATGAGGATGGTGGCAATATCGCGGAACTTTTCCCGGAGCAGAGCCACCAGCTCATCGCTGTGGGGGAGCTTCGGGCGGGTGCAGACGAGGCAGACCATGATCTGGCCGCTGTGTGCACCCCGGCGCAGGAAGATGTGCCGCACGAGGCCCTTGCCGCGCTCTTCGTCATAGGGCTGGATGCCGTGGGCAGCGAAGAAGGCGCAGAGAGTGTTGCCGATGTCGTTCAGGACGCCGGGCTGCAGCTTGCAGTCGGGGCAGGGGACGATGCGGTGGGTGCGCCCGGCGTAAAAACCGATGCAGGGTGCGCCGTCCTTATCGCGGCCCACCGGGAACTGGACTTTGTTGCGGTAGCGGTCTACCTCAGGGGAGGGGAGGGCGTCCAGCACAGGCACATCCAGCCCGCCGATGCGGCGGAAGGCGTCGGCGACGCTCTCCTGCTTGGCACGCAGTTCGGCAGCATAATCCAGATGCCGCAGACTGCAGCCGCCGCAGGGGCCGGCTACCGCGCAGTCCACCGGGATGCGATCCGGCGAGGGGGTAAGCAGCTTGTCCAGAATGCCGAAGGCGTACCGGCCGCAGTCCTTGACGATGCGCACCTGCGCCTCGTCGCCGGGGGCAGTGCCCGGGACAAAGACGGCCTCGCCCTCCGACGAGTGGGCCACGCCGCTGCCGTCGTTGGAAAGGCGCTCGATGCGCAGGGTGAGAAGCTGATTTTTTTGTAAGGGCATGGATGAATTTCTCCTTATGTCTCGTCAGGGGCGGGCTGGACGTCTGCGTCAGCCTGCGAAGTCATATACTTGCTGGGCGGCACACCCTTGGCGCGCTTGAACACCCGCGAAAAATAGAACTGGTCGAGGAAGCCCACGGACGCCGCCACCTCGGCGATGGACAGGGTGCCGCCCCGCAGCAGCTTGCAGGCCTCATTGACCCGGTATTCGGTCAGGTAATCAATGGGGCTTTTGCCCACGTTGAGCATGAACACCCGGTAGAGGTGGCTGCGGGAGACGCCGACGCTCTTGGCGACGTCGTCGATGGAGATGTCGTGGGAGTAGTTGAACTGGATGTACTTGATGGCGTTCAGGACGTACTGGCTGGAGGAAGAGGTGCTGTGGGGGCGGCTCTCGCTGGTCTCCCGCATCAGGGCGGAGATGAACAGGTAGAGGTAGCCCACCATTGCGGCCTCATCCTGCGGCTGCAATCCGCGAGAGGAGTAGATGCTGCTCAGGGCAGCCCGCATCCCCTCAAGGTCCTGCGTATGGTGGACGGGGGCAGTGTCCGTAAAGGGCAGCTGCGCGGCCAGCTTATGGGCGCAGGCTCCGTTGAAGCCGACCCAGCTGTATTCCCAGGGCTGGGTCTCGTCGGCCGTATAGCGGATGAGCTGGCTGGGGCGGGCGAAGAACAGATCGCCCGGCGTCACCTCATAGGTGCGCCCGCCGACCTCGAATACCCCCTTGCCGGAGACGACCAGATGGATGAGGTAGTGGTCCCGGATGCCGGGTCCCCATGTCTGCCCCGGAGCGCAGCGCTCCAGACCGCAGTTGAAGATGGACAGCTCGATGTTGTTGGTGTAATTCTGTTTGAAGGACTGTTTATAGACGTCTGCCATTGCGGTTCCCTCCTGCCTGTTGGCTCTATAGCCAAAGTATACCACATTTGCCCCTGCAAATTCAACAAAAGTACATCTTATTCTTTGGGCTGGACACCAAAAATTACTTTTTTTGCGGGTTGAAATTGCAAAATGGCACCGGATGCATTACAATAGCGGTAACAAACCGAACATCTCAGAGAGCGCAGGGGGAGGGGTTCTGGATGGCAACCAGCAGACAACTCAGAGACGAGATCGCAGCGGGAAGGTGGGACGCCGCGCTGGCCGCGCTCTACGGCGGCAGCGAGAGCGTGCTTGTCCGTCAGCGCAGCCGCCGGCCTCGGTC